>OGFL01000003.1_pt1 | contig 294166 bp, 208 predicted proteins | sample 1570911 | NCBI WGS metagenome assembly OGFL01 (sample SAMEA2582050, study PRJEB24529) | metagenome | biome: Human gut stool | place: China | collected 2011 | reverse complement strand
TCGAGAGTACGGAAAGTTCGTATGACCTGAAAGAAATGCACCGCATAGTAAACTCGCTGCCAAAAGAATACAAAGTGCCTTTTGCAATGCATGTTTCCGGATTCAAATACCGCGAAATTGCAGAAAAGCTCAATCTCCCGTTGGGAACCGTAAAGAGCAGGATCTTCTTTACACGCCAAAAGTTACAGGAAGAATTGAAAGATTTCAGATAACCATATTATATGACCTAAACCGACAACTAATCAATTTCCATATAATTTTTAGTGTAATTTTTTAGCTGCATTAATTCAGGAGCAAGAGGAAGAAACTTCCACACTTGCTCCTTTTTTTTAGTTTATTATCGTTCGGCTTCAAAAACGCTGTAAGCCGAAGCGAAAAGTAATTCGCTCCCCAATCAGCCATAAAAATAGCGAATTTTCAAAAAATGCAGTATCTTTTTCAGATAAATCACATTCAACCGGCAAAGCTGCTTGTACTCTGTATTTTTCCCGCCCCTTCGCCGGTTTCACCTTCCTTGCTCAAACATCCTATTCATAGGTAATCCAGGGCAAAGGAAAGTTTCTGCTCCCTATGCTCCGTGCAAATGTCTTCTAAGGGCCGTACATACGTTCCATAAACCTCAAGTATACGGATATCCCCATACGCCAATCAGTATCCGCAAACAAGTATTTCCGGACATAGCATACTCTACAACACATTTAACCATTTTTTACAGGGGCATTATCATCTTTTGCCAAATGTTTCCTTATATTTGAACAACAAACATGGAAGATTATTCCAAATATGGAAAAAGTAAAAGAAAACATGGAAAAAGCAGAAGAAAACTATAAAGTGCCGAACCTTGAAAAAGGGATTGCAGTCCTTGAGTATCTGTCACTTTACACGATGGGGAAAACATTGCAGGAAATCAAGTCGGAACTTGATATTTCGCAAACTACCGCTTACCGGATTCTGAATACTTTGGTCCGGTTAGGATACCTTATATATAATGAAGATACCAAGCATTACAAATTATCCCGTAAACTATTGACACTTGGATTCAGATCGCTAAACGAACACAATCTATTGGAAATTGTCCTGCCGCATCTGCGTAATTTGCGTGATCAGGTGAAAGAAACAGCCTGCTTCGGAGTATTAGGAGATCAAAAAGGCATATTTATCGAACAGGCACAAGGACACCATACCTTCCGGTTCGTACTTTCACCGGGAAAACCTTTCGAACTGCATTGTTCGGCGCCCGGAAAAGCTATCATGGCTTATCTTCCTAATACTGTCCGCGATTATTATCTGGCACAGATGGAATTTACACGCTACAACGCACGTACAATTACGACCCCGGAGGCTTACATGGAAGAGCTGGAGAAAGTACGCAGACAAGGCTATGCCATGGACAACGAAGAAGAACTGAGCGGAGTAGTCTGCGTCGGCACACCGATCTTTAATTATACCAGTTACCCGTGTGGTGCCATTTGGATTTCCGGTCCCAAAGACAGGCTATCGAAAGAGGTAATCCGCCAATCCGTAGAATATATAAAAGATACGGCACAATGTATTTCAAGAGAGTTAGGATATAGTCACATATAAGAAAAAATATATACTATGAACACCCCCAAGCAAATATTGAAAAAGATAATCGTAGCTGCTTTTTTGTGCAGTCCTCTTTCGTTTGTCTTTGCAGGAAATCCTCCACTTTTTCCTACAGATATCACCTTGAACGATAAAGGGGAAATTCTGATTACAGAAAAAGGCAGAAACCGCATCAGCATCTTCTCACCGGATGGTAAAACACTTCTGCGTACGATTCCGGTAGACGAATCTCCTACCGGTATTCTTCTGGATGCCGACAAGGCATATGTCACTACAAATGCTGCCACCGGACATTTACAGATTATTTCTTTAGAAACCGGCAAGCAGGAAACCGCCATTGCAACAGGTTCCGGTGCCTGTTATCCGATATTCGGCCCGGACAAAAAACACATATATGTATGCAATCAATTCCAGAATACGGTTTCAGAGGTCGATCCGGCAATCCACCAAGTTATCCGTTCCGTAAAAGTCTTGCGTGAACCCAAATCAGCACTGTTCAGTAAAGACGGAGAGTACCTGTTCGTGACAAATTTTCTGCCGGCCCAACGGGCGGACGTCGACTATGTGGCTGCCTGTGTATCAGTAATCAGAATGAGCGATTTCACCAAGGTAAAAGACATACAACTGGCCAATGGAAGCAATGCACTTCGCGGCATTTGCATGACTCCTGATGGTAAATATATTTATATATCACATAATCTCGGCCGTTTTACTGTTCCGACTTCCCAATTGCAACAAGGATGGATGAACACCAGTGCCTTCAGCATCATAGATGTAGCAAAACAAGAATTCATCGGAGCGGTTGTTGTTGACGAGCCGGAACGAGGAGCAGCAGGCATCTGGAGCATCGTCTGCAACGACGAAACACTATTCATCACCCACTCCGGGACCCATGAAATCAGCGTTATCGATCATAAGGCAATGCTGGACAAGTTTCTGAATTATCCCAACAAATCGATGTTGGATTATGACCTGAGATTCCTGTACGGCTTGCGCAAGCGTATTCCATTGGAAGGAAACGGCCCCCGCAAAATGATCATGGAGAATGGTAAACTCTATATTCCCACTTATTTTGCCGACATCCTAAACATCGTAGACGCCCAAACTTGCGAAATAGCCACAGTCAATCTGAATCCGGACCGGGAAGAAAGTGCGGAAAATAAAGGAGAACGTTACTTCAACGATGCATCCCATTGTTTTCAAAATTGGCAAAGCTGCAACGGATGCCATCCCGGAGACGCCCGTACCGACGGTATGAACTGGGATTTAATGAACGATGGAGTCGGCAACTCCAAAAACTGCAAGAGTCTGTTATTCAGTCATCCTACCCCTCCCAGCATGATATCCGGTATCCGTGAAACCGCCGAATGGGCTGTACGTGCCGGCTTCAAGTTTATCCAATTCTTCGATATCACCGAAGAAGACGCCGTTTGTGTAGATGCCTATCTGAAATCTCTGCGACCTGTTCCAAGCCCTTATCTGGTCGACGGCGAACTGTCCGACCTCGCCAAAGAGGGTCGAAAAATTTTTGAAAAACTGAACTGTACGGAATGCCATAGCGGCCCCTATTATACCGACCTGAAGATGCACCGTATCGGTGAAGACATCGAGTTTGAAAAAGGATGGGATACCCCTACTCTTCGTGAAGTATGGCGCACAGCACCCTATCTATTCGACGGCCGTGCCGCCACCATGGAAGAAGTGTTCGAAATACATAAACATGGAATTGACAAAAAAGTATCTAAAAAGGAAATCAAAGCACTGACAGAATACGTAAACTCATTATAAACCAAAACCACTGGAAAACATGAACTATTGCGAAAAAATACGGTATAACATATATACCACCGAAGTAGCAGATTTTACAACGATGGCAGACACCTTATTGGCGCAATTACCGAAAGACGAGTCCATATTCAGACTGGTATTCTTCGGTACTCCGGCAAACAATGAAGAATATGTCACACGACGTAACATCCTGTGGAATAAGATACAGCAACGTTATGAAGATCGTCTGCCTGTAATGAGTTATGTATCACAACCGGCGTTGGACGGTGCCCTCACTTTGGAGGTACACAGCTACCGGGCGGATGAAAATGACCACATCACTTATCATCCCAACAAAGGTTTTCCATATGTCACGCTGGAGAATGCAGACGGCCGTTTTCTTTTTGCCGGTGGTTTTCACAGCGACATACTGGATTTTAATATCCAACAACAGGCCGTTGAAATCTTCCGCTTGGCAAGCGAGGTTCTGCACAAAGAGAACTTCCCCATCGAAAATATCATCCGGCAATGGAACTATATCGAACAAATTACCAGTTTTGACGGTGCCGACCAGCATTATCAAATGTTCAACAACGTACGCAGCAATTTCTACAATCAGGCAGTATGGACGAACGGTTATCCGGCAGCCACCGGAATCGGGACAAACTTAGGCGGTGTTCTGGTAGATATCGATGCCGCCGTATTCACACGCCCTGCTTGCTTTGCTACCCCGATCGACAACAAATTGCAGATTGCCGCCCATGCCTACTCGCCGCAAGTATTGGAAACCGCCCAACAACAAAAGACGACACCCAAGTTCGAACGTGCCAAAAGTATGACGTTCGACGACAGAAAACTTATCTACGTATCGGGTACAGCCGCTATCCGGGGAGAAGAGAGCCTGACCGGAGTCGGTCTCGAACGGCAGCTTCACATCACAATGGAGAATATAGCCCAACTGACCGGAGATGCACAACTGAAAATGCTGCGCGTCTATCTGAAAAACAAATCCGACTATAAGGAAGCGTACGAAGTATTAAGCAGTTATCAACTGGCCATTCCTGTCTCTTATATGTGTGCAGATGTATGTAGAGATGAGTTATTAATCGAAATAGAAGGGATTGCCATAAAATAAAACCCAATTCCTCCAGATTACACCACAGCAAAATCACTAACCTAATAAATAAACAAAAATGAAGAGAAAGCTAACAAAATCAGTAGCCTTAGGAGTAGTTATACTCGCTATGGCTGCATGTACCGGCAAAACATCCAATTCAGAAACTACCTGTTGCGAAAACGGAACATGCACCGAACAATGCAAAAACGAATGTAATAACAACAACTGTAAAAACAAAAAAGAAATGACTTATTCCAAAAAGTACACAAATGCCGATTTCTACAAAGACGGCAAATTCCAGCAAGATGTTGCCATGGAGGCAATGAAAGACATGTTCGCATTCTATGATGTTCCTTTCACTAAATTGATGGCGACCGATATGTGGGTCACTGATTTCGGATTGGGAGACTTTGAAAATGTAGGTATGGGAGGCATCTTTTGGGTGAACAATGAAGAACAAAGATATTTTGCACACGCCATTTATCTGCTCCCCGGCCAAATGATCCCCGAGCACGCGCACGTTGCCACCAAGTTCCCCGCCAAGCACGAATCATGGATGGTTGAAAAAGGATGGGCTTACAACTTCTCGGAAATTGGAGAAGAAACTCCGAATGCACCCGCCATACCGGCTACTCACGGCCCTATCAAAAGCAAGAATTTCGTAATACAGCAAGTAGGTGAAGTATTGCCGTTGAAACAACTGACTACTTTCCACTTCCTGATGGCCGGCCCCGAAGGAGCAATCGTTTCCGAATGGGCTACCTATCATGACAATGCCGGATTGCGTTTCACCAATGCCAAAGCCGCGTTATAAATATCCAAAGCTGCATTATAAAACAAGAAAATAGCAACACCTTATTATCAACTCCATGAATAAATCTTTGCTAATAGCTCTTGCATTCTTATCGGCTTCCGCCCTGGCCTTTGCCGGGCCGAAGCCCAAGAAAGCGGAGACGTGGATCGACGCTTCAGTGAAAGCGAAATCCGAATTACGCTCGCAATTGCAAAAGGCGGGAATGCCCGTCATATCCAAATGGATGAAAGCGAAAGATAAAGCCGAACCTTTCGTAGTAGACTTGAAAAACTGTAACCAACTCATACTCATTACCTCCGGTGGTCCCGACGGTACCGGGTATGACCATGCCGTATGGGGAAACGCTCGCTTTATTACAGCCGACGGTTCTTCCGTCTGGTTGGATCAGATACCGTTTGAATACGGTGTAGCCGGTTGGGACAAACCCAGAACCAACATAAATGCCAATGGCAAACCGATCCGGATTGCAGGCAAACCTTACGAACACGGAATGTTCTGCCATGCCAACGGCACACTTATCTATCCGGTCAAAAGCGAATATGTACGTTTCGAAGCAGAAGTAGGAATCGACGATGCCTCAAATACCGGCAGTGTATTTTTTCATGCATTGAACGTACTGCCTACGGCTGCTGCCAAACAGTTATCCGAGAAATATCCGGACCAGATAGGAATGCTGAACAGCCAAATGGGAGAACTGGATACTTGGTTAGTCACTGTTGATGCGTCTATTGAAAAACAGGTAGTAGAAGGTATGGCCAACAAGCTGAAAGACAGTGCTTACTTCAAAGACCTGATCCGGCAGGTAGCAGTAGAAAAAGACATAGACACACAGATACGTAAATACCTCGAATTATTTGAGAAGATACAAAATGTCTACGAGGTACAGAGCGAACTGGAATGGCTCAACATAGAAGCCATCAAACTGGCTTTTGCCGACATGAAAAAACAACAGGGGTACGATGCCGCAAAGTACGAACCTCTATTCAATGAACTGCTGAGCCTTTCTAAAAAAGGGTTTAACGCCATTTATCAAAACAACGCACAGGCGTTGGCAGATGCCCGCAAGGCATTAGAGAACAAACAGGCCATCCTGCTCGGCAATCCTCTGTTGGATGGTGACAAAATTGTAGCTACCCGTTTCAAGTTAGGTACACGTGCCCGCACGGCCATGGCACCGGATTTAGGTACGCAATCCAATAACTGGAGCAATCAGGAGTCTGCCCGCCGTAGCGGCTTCGACGCGGAAATTGTCGAATTATCCAATTTGCGCGGTGACATCCAGATGCGCCGGGTCTATAAACCGAAAAACACTTCATCCATTGCCGACCTTAAAATGCACTGGGACGGTGACCGAGTAATGTTTACCGCAACCATGCCGGACAACCGCTGGAACATACATGAGGTAAAACTCGATGGAACCGGTTACAAAACATTAGTCGAAAACAAAGAACCGGACCTGGAATTCTATGACGGTACTTATCTGCCCGACGGTCGTCTGATTGCCATCAGCAACATTGGTTACCAAGGAGTTCCCTGCGTCAGTGGTTCCGACCCGGTAGGTAACATGGTTCTGTACAATCCCCAAAATCAGGATATGCGCCGCATCACATTTGACCAGGATGCCAACTGGAATCCGGTTGTTATGAATAATGGACGTGTGATGTATACACGCTGGGAATATACCGACCTGATGCACTACTACTCCCGTTTCGTGATGCACATGAATCCGGACGGCACAGAACAGAAAGCCCTCTTCGGAAGCGGCTCCGCCTTCCCGAACAGCACATTCGACATCCAGCCTCTTCCCGGCCACGCATCGGCTTTCGTAGGCATCATTTCCGGTCACCACGGCATTGCCCGCTCCGGCCGCCTGATACTGTTCGATCCGACCAAAGCACGTAAAGGTGCGGCAGGTATGTTGCAAGAGATTCCGTATCGTAACCGTCCGATCGTAGAGATCATAAAAGACGAACTGGTAAACGGTGTATGGCCGCAGTTCATCAAACCGACTCCGTTGGACGATAAATACTACTTGGTAGCCGCCAAACTGAATCCACAGGATTTATGGGGCATCTATTTGGTAGATGTGTTCGACAATGTGACTTGCCTGATGAAACAGGAAGGTGAAGGCTTTATCAGCCCGATCATCGTACGTAAAAATGTTACTCCGCCCGCCATTCCGGATCGTGTGAAACTGAATGAAAAGGAAGCAACCGTATTTATCCAAGATATTTATGAAGGAGAAGGCCTGCGTGACGTACCTCGCGGAACCGTGAAAGAACTCCGTCTGCATGCCTACGAATACGCCTATCTGAAAACCGTATCCGACCACAACTGGCACGGGATTCAAAGCGGATGGGATATCAAGCGCCAGTTGGGAACCGTGCCCGTGGAAGAAGACGGTTCGGTGATTTTCAAGATACCGGCCAATACGCCTATATCCATACAACCGGTCGACAAAGACGGTGCCGCCATCCAATGGATGCGTAGCTGGCTGACCGGACAACCGGGTGAGATCGTATCCTGTATCGGATGCCACGAAGACCAGAACCAAATCCCCGTACCCAAACGCGTGATTGCTTCTCAACGTGCCGCTCATTCCATCAAAGCACCCGAAGGTGGCGTTCGCTCGTTCACTTTCGACTTGGAAGTACAACCGATCCTCGACCGTGCCTGTATCGCCTGCCACAACGGTGAAAAAGCATTCGACCTTCGTGCCGGAAAGAAAGATGAACACGGCTACGGCCCTTCTTATCTGAATCTGCACCCGTATGTGCACCGCCAAGGCCCGGAAGCCGACATGGCTGTTTTGCAACCGTACGAATATCATGCAAACACCAGTGAACTGATCCGTATCCTTAAAAAAGGACATGCCAACGTAGAACTGACCGATAAAGAGTGGCGGACGTTGTACAATTGGATTGATTATAATGCTCCGGACAAGGGCTATTTCAATGCCAACAAGATTACCGATTTCCCCTACCAGGGTTACGACCAGATTGAACGCCGTACAGAGCTTACCAACAAATATGCCAATGGCATGGGAGTAGACTGGAAGAAGGAAATTGCAGACTATGCGGCTTATCTGAAGGGCAAGGGAGAGATAACTCCTGTCATGCCGGAAGCTCCTGCACCTGTGAAAGAAAAGAATATAAAGGTGAAAAACTGGCCTTTCGATGCAGATGCAATCAGAGCCATGCTGGCCGATGAAAAAGAGACCCGCAAAGAGGTGACATTGGCTCCGGGCATCCAAATCACATTTGTACGTATTCCCGCAGGAGAATTCCCGATGGGTAGCTGGAACGGCGCCGATGACAACCGTCCTGTGTCTAAAGTAAAAATCGCCAAAGGATTCTGGATGGGTGAAGTGGAAATTACCAATGAACAATACAATGTCATCTTCCCCGATCATGACAGCCGGTATGTAGATCAATTATGGAAAGACCACGTACACTTCGGTTACCCGGCCAATGAGCCGAAACAACCGGTAATCCGTGTCAGCTACAATGATGCAATGGAGTACTGTAAACAGCTGAGCGAGAAGACCGGTCTGAACATCACACTACCGACAGAGGCACAATGGGAATGGGCTTGCCGCGCCGGAAGCGACTCGGATTTCTGGTATGGCAATTCCAATACCGATTTCGGCAAACTGGAAAATCTGGCGGATGAAAGTTGTAACCAGATGGCCGTAAGCGGCATTGACCCGCAACCGATGTCGAAAAACTCACATTGGTATAAGTATTACTCTTATCTGCCTAAAGAAGAGAGTGTGAATGATGGAGCCATGAACCAGGTCGATTCCAAGAATTATCAGGCAAACCCCTTCGGTCTGTACAGCATGCATGGAAATATCGCCGAGTGGACACGTTCGGACTACCGTCCTTACCCTTATACCGAAAAGGCGAAAACACCTTCCGAGTTTAAGGTAGTACGGGGCGGTTCGTACATAGAGCGTCCCAAATTCGCGACTTCTTATGCCCGTAAAGCCTACTATCCGCATCAACGGGTGTTCAATGTAGGATTCCGTGTAATCATAGAAGACTAACCGTTGCAATACCAAACCTATGTACCCATATGCCAATTGGCATATGGGTACATTAAAACTCTTATTTATTATTCAATTGACAACCCAATGAAAGTAACCTTTAATAAATTACTCTCTTCTTATGTAACAACGGTCGTTTTGTTACTTATCTATGCTGTTGCCCTGGCTGCCGCTACTTTCATTGAGAAATATTACGGTACGCCGACAGCCAAAACAATGGTCTACTATTCTCCCCTATTCCTCCTGCTTCAATTGTTGTTAGTCATCAACTTTCTGGCAATCGTCATAAAACGTTCCTATCTCAAAAGCCGGAAATGGGGTATGCTGACTGTTCATTTTGCTTTTATCATCATCCTGCTCGGTGCGCTTACTTCCTTTTTATTCAGCGAAGAAGGTATCCTGCATCTTCGTGAAGGAGAAACAAGTAACCAAATTGCCGTCCGTACCTCTGATGACCGGACCGACATCCATATCCTCCCTTTTTCAGTGGAGCTAAAGAAATTTACACTGACCCGTTACCCCGGTTCATCCAGCCCTTCTTCCTATGAAAGTGAAGTCATTGTACACGTAGACGGCAAATCCCGTCCGGAACGAATCTTCATGAATAACGTGTTGGATGTGAAAGGTTACCGGTTCTTCCAAGCATCCTATGATCCGGATGAACAAGGAACAATCCTCTCCGTCAACCGTGACGTGGCAGGACGCAACATCACTTATACCGGCTATCTTCTGCTGGTCATCGGGCTGATCCTTTGCTTTACCGGCAAGAATTCCCGTTTCATGCATCTGAGTCGCCGGCTGAAAGAACTTCACAATGCCGGAAATATCATCGCATGTTTACTAATGATGATTCTCGCATTCCCCGTAAACAGCCAAGCAAACGATGGAAGGCGAGAGATGGGAGACGAGAGATGGGAGATTGTACAAAAATATATGGTAAATCCGGGGCATGCCGAAGTATTCGGTTCCTTACCGATGCAATCGAATAGTGGGCGAGTGATGCCAATCAATACTTTTTCGTCTCAAGTACTGCGGAAACTGCATAAGTCGGAAAAGATCGGCGGTCTCAACTCCGATCAGTTCCTGATCAGTTTGTTGATAATGCCGGATATATGGATGCAAATTCCCTTCATCACCGTTTCCAATCCGGAGTTGACAAGTTATTATAACCTGTCTGCCAAACAATGTGCATACATACAATTCTTTGACAACGGCCACTACAAACTGCAAGAAAAGTTAGAAGAGGCTTATAATAAAATGCCGAACCAACGCACGCGTTTCGATAAAGACCTGATGAAACTGGATGAGCAGATCAATATCTTTCACCAACTCATCAACCGCCAAATGTTGAACCTCTTTCCATTGGAGAATGACCCCAATCATAAGTGGTATGCTCCGGGAGATGACTTGTCCGCTTTTGCCGGAAAAGATTCCATGTTCGTATCCCGCATCATGGACTGGTATCTGGAAGAAGTGCAGGAATCGCTGAGAAGTAATGATTGGACAAAGGCTGATGAAGTAGCCGGCATGATCAATACCTATCAGCAAGCCAAGAACAAGACACTCGATATCAGTCCTAAAAAGATACAATCAGAATTAAAATACAACCGGATGGATGTGTTCAGGGCTTGCAAAATCGGCTATCTGGTTCTGGGCGGTTTATTGCTAATCTTCACATTCATTGCCCAGTTCCAGTTCCGGGAAAAACGTTGGACAAAAACACTGATCTGGATATTGGGTATTCTGGTTCTGATCGTTTTTCATTATCACATGTATGGCATGGGTATGCGGTGGTACATAGGTGGATACGCTCCTTGGAGTAACTCTTATGAGACTATGGTATATGTGGCTTGGGCTACCGTCCTTGCCGGTTTGTTGTTTGTACGCCGCAATCCCCTGACTCTTGCACTGGCCACCCTATTCGGCGGGATCATTCTTTTTGTATCCGGTCTGAACTGGATGGACCCGGAAATCAGTACGCTGGTTCCTGTCCTTAAATCTCCGTGGTTGATGTTTCATGTGGCCATCATCGTCGCTGCTTACGGTTTCTTCGGTATCAGTTGCCTAATGGGCCTGACGAATATGATAATGATCGTTTTTGCCGGAAAAGAGGATAACAATCCGTTGATCAACCGTATCAAGGGGCTCAGTATCATCAATGAAATGTCACTACTGGTAGGGCTTGCCCTGATGGCCATCGGTACCTTTTTAGGAGCAGTCTGGGCCAATGAATCCTGGGGACGTTATTGGGGATGGGATCCTAAAGAGACTTGGGCATTAATTACAATGGTTATCTATGCCATCGTCACCCACCTCCATCTGATTAAGCGCTGTAACTCCCTCTGGTTATTCAATGTCACATCGGTCATCGCCTTTTCTTCCGTCCTGATGACTTTTTTGGGAGTTAACTATTTCTTGAGCGGTATGCATTCTTACGGCCAAAATGAACATGTAAACAACATACTTATATATCTGTACTTAGCTTTCGGAATCATCATTGTTCTGGCTATGCTGTCTTATAGAAGTTGGAAAAAGAATCCGGAAAGGAGGAGGAAGTATGATAAGTAGTCAAGTAGTTAAGTAGTAAGTAGTGAGTAGAAAATAGTATAGCAAATAATAAAGTAGTAAGTGAAATGACAGTCAAGTAAGTAATAAATAATGAGTAGTTAGGGAGTAGACAGTAAGCAGTAAAAAGTAGATAGAAGACAATCAAATCGTAGAATAGAATTCCCAGACACGGAATCTATCCTACTTGACTACTTAACTACTTGACTACTTAACTACTTAACTACTAAATCACTTAACTACTAAATCCAATCACTTAGAAAAAATAACCATTTAAAACAAATCAATTATGAGAACATTCAACCATGTAGGTATCGTCACAACCGAACAAAAAGAAAATGCTTTCTTTAACGAAGGTCTCAGCGTATGGCTGACAGACTACAGTAAAAGTCCGAACAGAATCGAGTTTTTAAAATTCGAAGAAGGCAGTTGTATGCCCGAACTCGTACAGAAACAAGGACATATTGCTTATACAGTTCCTTCACTTGAAGAAGAATTGAAAGGGAAAAAGGTGATCTTCGGTCCGGCTGTTTGCGATGAACATCTCACGATTGCTTTCATTGAAGAAGAAGGCATTGCGATCGAAATAATGGAAATCAAATAAGAACTAATCAAAAAAAGGAGGACAATACCATGTCAGACATCAAAACAAAATTCATCAACGATCCGGAACAAATAACTCCCGAATTGTTGGAAGGCTACACATTAGCCTATGCCGATCAGGTAAAACTCGCAGGTGAAAACATCGTAGTACGCACCCACCCGAAAGATGAAAGCAAAGTAGCTATCGTCACATTAGGCGGCTCCGGCCACGAACCGGCATTAAGCGGTTTTGTAGGCGAAGGTATGCTGGACTGCTCGGTAGTTGGAGATATCTTCGCAGCTCCCGGCGCACAACGTCTGTTTCAGGCCTTGCAGTTAATGAAACGTGAAGCCGGTATCCTGTTAGTCGTACTGAATCATTCCGGTGATATCATGAGTGCCAACATGGCATGCCAGTTGGCAGAACGGGCAGGTATCAAAGTGAAACAAATCGTCACCCATGACGATATCAGCGCAGGAATCGATGCAAATACCGATGATCGCCGTGGTTTGGCCGGTTGTGTCCCTTTATATAAAATAGTAGGAGCCGCAGCCGAAGAAGGTAAATCTTTAGACGAACTTATCGAAATCGGTGAACGCTACAACAATCAGGTAGCTACCCTTGCCGTAGCAATGCATTCCTGCACACATCCGCAAAATGGGGCAACCATTACCGACCTGCCCGAAGGTATCATGGAAATCGGTATGGGGCAGCATGGCGAAGGCGGTGGCGGCCAAAAACCGCTTGTATCCGCTGATGATACGGCAGCCGAAATGGTGGACCTGCTCTGTCAGCAGCTCAAACCCAAAGCAGGAGACAAGATGATGCTCATCATCAATGGTGTAGGCGCTACAACTCACATGGAACTGAATATTATCTTCCGTAAAGCCTATAAAGAGTTGGAAGCCCGCGGACTGCAAGTCGTAGTCAGCCGCATACAGGAAATACTAACTGTACAGGAGCAAGCCGGTTTCCAGATGATCATGGCTATCCTCGATGAAGATCATATCGATTATTTGAAGAACAAACGTTCCGATGCACCTTACTGGACTACCATCGGAAAATAAAACAACAAAGGAAATGACACAACTGACCATTGATAATTTTAAAACAATGCTTGCCACTGCTTTATCCAACATTAAAGCACGCGAGGATGAATTTTCCAAACTCGATGCCGTCATTGGTGACGGTGATCATGGACAAGCCATCGTAACAGCTATGAGTGCAATCGTTGCCACGGCCGAAAAAGGGAAAGAGTTCAAAACGATGCTGAACGACATGGGATTCGATGTCATGATGCAAGTAAGCGGCTCGACCAGCACGTTATTAGGGGCTTTCTTCTTAGGGATGAGCGACCATGCAAGTGGTACCGAGTTAGATACCAATGCCGTAAAAGTGATGTTTGCCGGAGGCCTTGCCAATGTGCAGAAGCAAACCAAAGCCCAGAAAGGTGACAAAACAATGATGGATGCTCTGATACCCGCTGTCGAAGCTATTCAGAATTGCCTTTCCGAAGATATCAAGGACGTCTTGAACGCAGGAGCCGAAGCAGCATTGGTCGGTGCCCAGTCCACCATCAATCTGAAAGCAAATTTCGGACGTGCCCGTAATTATGGAGAACGTTCCATCGGCTACATGGATAGCGGTGCCGCTTCCTGGAGTTGTATGTTCGCTTCCTTTGCAGAAGCAGCTAAAGAAAAGTAATTTATTCAGTAGTCAAGTAGTTAAGTAGTCAAGTAGTAAGTAGTAGATAGTCAAGTATAAAAAAGCAAGTAATAAAATTGCATGTAGCAAGCAACAGTAGTAGATAATTAAATCATTAAGTATAAACTTCAGATGCAAATCTATTCTACTTAACTACTTACTAATTAACTACTTACTACTAAATTATCATTCAATAATAACAAAATAAAATGGCAGATTTAGACGATTTAAGAGAAGGCTCAAACTTCGGTTTGAATATCGCCACTCAACAACAACATTTTCATGTGAAAGGTGCAGAAAATACATCATGGGGTATGAAAGACCGTTTATCACGTATCTTCAACCCGAAAACAGGTAAATCCGTTATGTTGGCTTGCGACCACGGATTCATCATGGGCCCTACTTCCGGTCTGGAACGTATCGACTTGACAATTGTTCCGTTAATGGAATATGCAGACTGCCTGATGTGTACCCGAGGTATCTTGCAATCCGTTATCCCGGCTAACACAAAGACACCTATCTGTCTGCGTTCTGATGCGGGTACCTCTATTCTGACTGATTTGAACGACAATGTATTAATCGATATCGAAGATGCTGTCCGCATGAATGTATCGGCTATGGCTGTCATGCTGGCCATCGGTGATGAGGCCCACGAAGCAAAAACAGTAGCTAACCTGTACAAAGCAGTCGACAAAGCAAGCCGTTACAATATTCCCGTAATGGGAGTAACGGCAGTAGGGAAGCAGATGGCGCGTGATGCCCGTTATTTCGGACTGGCTTCACGTATCTGTGCCGAAAACGGTGCTAATATCGTAAAGACCTACTATTGCGACGGTTTTGAAAAAGTAGCAGCCGCTTGTCCGGTTCCGGTCGTTATTGCAGGTGGTAAGAAACTTCCGGAGAAAGAAGCTCTCGAACTTTGCTATCACGCTATTAACGATGGCGCTGCCGGTGTAGACATGGGACGCAACGTATTCCAAAGCGAATCTCCTGCTGCCATGATTCAAGCAGTACATGCCGTGGTACACGACGGACTTACTCCGGAACAGGGTTTTGAAATGTTCCAGGATTTATCTAAATAACGAAAGATTCAGAATTGGGAACCAAGTCAGACAGGTTCCCAATTTTCTATTAACACACATGCATGATGAAGAAAATATCTATATTTTTATATTTCATCCTTTTTCTTATTTCCAATACTTCCGGACAGAATAAAACGGAAAAACTACTGTTAGGTGGTTCCGGTTGGAATAAGATTGTCATCATAGACAAAGAATCGAAGCAAATAGAGTGGGAACATCCCCTACAAGAAGGATGGGAGTGCAATTCAGTAGCCGCTACACCGGACGGCAACATCTTGTTCTCCTACGGCAAGGGTGCCAAAACGATCAACCGCAACCATCAGGAAATATGGAATATCACCGTACCGGACGGATGTGAGATGCAAACAGCCCGTGTACTATCCGACGGCAATTATCTGTTGGCATGGACAGGACATCCGGCTGTGATCATGGAAGTAAGCCCGAAAGGTAAAATTCTATCGCGTACAGAATACGAAACAGGGATCGACCATCCCCACTCCCAGTTCCGCCAATTGAATAAAAATCCACGTGGAAACTATCTTATCCCGCTTATATCCACTTCCGAAGTGCGGGAAATATCTCCGGACGGTAAACTGATCAGCACTTTAAGAACAGAAGGTACTCCTTTCACAACCTTGGAATCAGTTAACGGAAATTACTGGATAGCCTGCGGTGACGGACACGCATTGGTAGAAGTCAATCCGGATAGCCGTCAAGTCATCCGCCGGTATAGCGAGAACGATATTAAAGGAGTCCGTCTCTTCTTCACTGCCGGCTTATGCAAAGGTTCCGATGGAAGCCTTTACATCTGCAATTGGCAAGGGCACAGTCATGATGCCAACGAAGCAAATAGTCCGCAGCTTTTCGAAATAAACCATAAAGGAGAAATTGTATGGAGTTTGAATGATAACCGGACATTCGGGATGATATCCACTGTCAGTATCATAAACTGATTTCCTAAAGAAAGCATATGTGCCAATACGGTATATTTCCGGTTGGCGCGTTTGCTTTATTGGGAACCTTATTTCATAGAAGATTCTCTATTAATGCTGCATTGATCGAAGATCCTTCCGGCAAGAAACAACGTATAGGAGTCAGTAATATAATTCGTGGATGAGAATTCAAAGCCTTATAACTATCTATCAGATGTTGATAATCCGCCATGAACTCATCTTTATATTTCCAATTTTGCGGCTTCGTATCATTAGTTCCCAATTTTATCAATACAATATCCGGTTGAAAATTTTGTGATTCAATGTACTCTTTCGTTTTTAACATAAGGATAATCTCCTTGAGTAAGAAGGGTTCTGCCCGATACCCCATAATTTCTGACCTCATAACCATCACCTAAATAAGCTTGCAGTTGTGCCGGATAAGAGTTTTGATCGCGATTGGCAATGAATGCTCCATAAGTTATACTGTTTCCTATACAAGCCGCTTTTACAGCCGTCTTCTGGGAAAACAGATTCGTACTCAGAAACAAGAACATCCATAAATTCAAAATGAATTTTAATCTCATTGTTATCAGTAATTTATAATTCGGTTTAACGTTTATTCCTTTTATCAGATTCTGTTCATGATACATCAAGAACAATCTTTGGCATCCTCATTTAATATTTTTGTAAAAGTACAAAAATTATATTCCGATAGACATAAACCGATCAATGTTTTTTCACAAACAGCAAAGATCACCTTGATCGTCACAAAAATAAGAAACTATTGATAAAACCAATATCAACATTCTCTCAAATACGATCAATAAAGTATCCATAATTTAAAAAGACAAACTTCAAATGCACAAAGACAATAAACAAATATTTTTTATTACAACGATCTATAAAAAAGGGGAAGAAGTGCATAGAGAAATCATACGATAATATCCGTAAATCACACCCATTTCAGATACATAATATCAAGAGCTGAAAGATATAACAGGGTTCTGAAACACCAAAAATAAATGACAAACAGTAAACCCTATAAAAAGCTATATATCAAGCAATTATATAACACTATTTTTTCTCTACGGGAAACGGGTCGAAACTCTACGAGGAACAACCCGATTCTCTACGAGTTTCGGGCCGTTTCCCGTAGAGAAAACAAACGGTCGTCCATAAGTTTAAACAAAATAGAGAGACTAATGATTAGAAAAGAACATCCAAGCGTAAAATAAAGATAAAGTGAAAAAAGAAAGTGCCTATTACCTCCCGGCAACAAGCACTCACAAAACTTTTAATACAAATCTACAATTACCTTTCTCTTGGTAAATGTTCCGTCGGATAACTGTACAGGATCCTCCACATTCCATTTCATCGACACCGATTTACTCAAATAATCAAGTATCTGAAACAACGATTCATTCCTGAATGTGGCCCGGAATGTGTAATTCTTGCCCGATTTATTATTGAAATGAATATCGACATTAAAATGCCGGGACAATCTTTTCAGCATCTCATCCAAAGAAGTATTTCTAAAAATCAGTTTACCATCCTTCCAGGCCGTTTTTTCAGAGACGTCTACCTTAGATTTCATAAACTGCAACGCTTTTTTATCAAAAAGCAGGCGTTCACCCGGATTCAAGGTCTCGGAAGTCCCGTAAACCGGCATAAACACGCTTACATGGCCGGACTCCAAGACCGTCTCAACATAGTCTTCACTTTCATAAGCACTAACATTAAAACGGGTGCCATAAACGTATACACGTATCCCCGAAGGAGTATTCACATAAAAGGGATGTTCCTTGTCGGTTTGTACATCAAAATAAGCCTCACCTTGCAAATCGACTTCACGTCCCTCTCCCCGGAACACGGTAGGATAACGAAGCGTACTTCCGGAATTCAGCCAAACAACCGAATTATCCGGCAATTCATAGCGGACAACAGAACCGACAGAAGCTGTAATATCTACATATTGCACTTTTTCCTCCGGCTCATTGAAATATAAATATCCCAATATGACAGATGATAAGAACAGTGGCAAAGTCAAGAAAGCGGCATATTTAATCAGTCGAGTTCTGATTTGCCTATTCCGTTTCTTCCTGATCCCTTTTCGAGTTCTCTGATAAGCAGCTTTCACATCGATTGCTTCCATTGCCTTTATATCATCTCCCAAAGCCAATGCATTCTGAAGATCATGAAAAAGTTTCCGGTGCTCTTCCGACTCATTCAGCCAAACCTCTACTTTCTCTTTCTCAGCCTCCGTACACAAGCCTTTACAGTAACGAAAGAATAATTCCGAATCTTGATATTCCATCTATTTCTAAATTATTTAGAAGCCTCTCCCCAACCCTCTCCGTGGGAGAGGGGGTACAGATACTATTGTCTATTAATTAGTTACAAAACTAACTTAGCTCCCTCTCCCACGGAGAGGGCTGGGGAGAGGCCTCTTTTTTATTAGTTTCTCGCTTTTTTAACCCCATTCACAAAGTGCTAAATTACCATATTATTGGCAGATACAACTGCAAGTATAAAATAAATTTGTTAATAAACAGCCAAATTGGAGATAAAATTAAGAGATTCATAACTCTACAGGAGAAATTCAACTCATGGATATTACAATCGAAACCCGGCCGGTAGGACAGCTTCCCTACTTTTTTTTGATTTCTGAAAAAAACAAATCCAATCCATGCTTTTAGAAAATAGTATTTATTATTTTTGTAACGCCATCAAGCCGATAAGAACTTTAATTGTATATAATGAGAATATCCCTACACGAAAGTAACGACGAAAAAGAATTCCGGAAGCTGTATGAAGAATATTATGCTCCCTTTTGCATCTACGCAAAAAGGTTCATAAACGATATGGCTATTTGTGAAGATATCGTTTCTGATGTATTTGCCTCTCTTTGGGATAAACGAAACTCTATTGAATTAAAGAAAGATACCGCAACCGCATATCTGAAAATATGTGTACGCAATAGTTGTCTCAACTATTTAAAACACTTGGAATACGAATGGAATTATAATGAACTCTGCCAAAAGCAACCACCTGTCTATGCCACAGAATCAGATAGCGTATATACCTTAAACGAACTTTATGATATGCTGTTCAAAGCATTAGAGCGACTCCCTCAAAACTACCGCATTGTTTTTACTAAAAATTTCTTTGAAGGAAAGACTCATGCGGAAATAGCGGAAGAATTAAACCTAAGCGTAAAATCAATCAACCGATACAAACAAAAAACAATGGATATGCTCAGAAAAGAGTTCAAAGAATACCTGCCCGTATTGCTATACCTCATCGTCGTACAAAAAGAAATGCAGTCTATTATATAAAAATGGCTACAAACCATATTTTCAACAGTTTGTAGCCATTACAATCAACTTAAACCAACTCTTTATTTCTTTATAATTTTAGCTGATTTCAAGATCATATCATTTTTCATGACTTTCAGCAGATAGATACCGGAAGTTACATCCAAATCAATATGAACCGTCTCGTTATTCACACAATCTTTCTGTAATCTTTTTACCAACATACCTTTTGAATCGTAAACAGTCATAGTATAAGTACCTGCATCTATCAGACCTACGGCAACATTATCCGTAAATACCGTCGGGGTAATCGTTACATAATCTTTATTGATATCTTCAATACCGACTCCACCTTTTTCAACCTTTACAGTTACTTCTTTCACATCCGTACCATAGGCATTTGTAACTGTCAATGTTGCCGGATAATTTCCTTCTTCTTCATAAGTGACTACCGGAGCTTCGATATTTGACAAATCGACATTAGCAGCTCCCTTGAAGTCCCAAGTCAACGTAGCTTCCACTTTAGTATTACCGGAAAGCCAGGTAGAACCCGGAACAATCGAAGGAGTCAGATTATCATTATCGTTCATAGTCGTCCCTTTAAAGACACCACCCGGAAACTCTTCACCGGCCTTACCCAAATTGGGGAATTTCTTGTCATTATCAGCACACTTGTCTTCAAATATCCAATATCCCTGTAATCCTGCCGGTACTTTGTCCGGAGTATAGCCGTACATAGCCACTGCCATCTCTTCGTCAGTCAATGCCTTATTCCAGAACTGAACCTCATCGATCGATCCCTGGAATCCTTCCGTACCCAAAGAATACAAATCATAAGAAGTTTTAAATGAAACGCTCTGCTCAGCAACACGCTTACCATTTACATACAGACGAACTTCTCTATTATCTCTATCCAATACCATAGCGATATGATACCAAGTTCCGATCTTCACTTCTACTCCGGAGAACATGTCCTTAAAGTCTGAGCCACGATCACGTCCCATTAAACAGAATTGTACTTGACCGGTCGTCTTTTCTTTCTCCAGATAAATCCAGGTAGATCCCCAACTCGGGTTTGTACCCAAATCACGCAAAGACATCACCTGTCCGGCCAGATTAGTCGGTTTCACCCAAGCAGCCATAGTAATAGTAGAAGGAGTCCCCAAAACCGCCGGATCGGCAGCAAAGAAATGAGTACCGTCAGTCAAGTCGATAGCATTGGAAGTATAACCTTCACCCTTAATACCGTTAAATGTAAATGTTACATTCTGAGGTCCTTCAGAGATATCGATATCTTCATCAAAAGTAAAGTCAGCTTTCGGATAGCGTCCGGTCGCTTCAGGAGTAACAACCACCAGCCCGTCATATGTTTTCTGATATACGGCATCTGGGTCTTCCGGTGACGGATTATCAAAACTTACACTCAGATTATACAAACCTACAGATGGGCAGGAAGCAGTAATAGCCTGTCCGTCTTCTTCCTTGACAGTAGTTCCGTCTTCTGCTGTTAAAATCCAATGAGCAGTCGGTATTGTAGGGTCTTCCAACGAGATAGTAAACTCTTCATCCGGAACGATTTTACGACCGTCAAATACAATACCCGTCTTGTATTCATACTTATGTTCGAATACCTGATCAAGCCAAGCGATTTCCGAACGGGTAACACCGTCGGGGGCCACTGCACGAACTCCCATTTCAAATGTCTTGCTGGTAGCAGTCAGCTGTACCACCGTTACGGCTGCCCATGAAGTCGTACGGTTCACCATTTTAGGTTCACCTCCGTCCTCACGTACCATTACTTCATAATACCAAGTATCAACATCATCATTATACACGGTAGTCCATGGGTCTTCGCTGTCTTTAGCTTTCCAGATCAGTTTGATTGTTTCATAATTATAAGCAGAATGATTCATTTGCATCTCATAACCGTCTGTTATAATAGTCGGTTTTACAGGATTGAATGTCTTGGCAGGATCAACAATTGAAAGTTCTCCTACATTCACGGCATATTTCTCATCCGTATTCTCTATGGTTACTCCCAAGCAAGCAATTACATCTCCATTATTGATTCCCCAGTCACTCAGTTTCCAGGTAGCAGTAGACCATTCGCCCGCTTTTGCCGCAGGAACAACTACTGATTTAAACTGATCTTCCGATCCTTGCAGGCTATATGTCAACTTCATTTTGGCATCCGTTCCTTCTTTAACTTTATAAACCAAAGTCGCTTTTTCAGAACCTTTCACCGCAAACTGAGTCTTAAACAAGCGAACATTCGATTTAGCAGTCTTGCCACTAAATTTCAAGCTGTTAGCTCCCATATAAGCCTCATCATAAGAAAGATCACATTTTATCGCATCAGCAGGTACGTTTCCGTTATCGTCTATTACCCACCATCTCCAAGTCGGCATAAAGTCCTGCATACCCAGATTATACCATTGGAAATCACTGAATTTCTCCCCTTTTTCATAGTTACAAAGCCCGTTACCCAAGCTAAAATAAGTGACAAAAGGCAATTCATTCAAAGTACTCTGCGCAACAACCTTTGTAGCTACACCATTAAATTTCTGCATATTGGCATAAGAAAGGTCTCCTCTCGACGTGATATATTCAGGGGTATTTTTCGGATTACGGTTACCACCGCTGAAGAACATTTCCAGTTTCTCCGTATACACCTGCGACTGAATCTCAGGAGCCGATCCCTTATCCGTACTGTTATAGAAAATATTATTTTGGCTATGTTCACCCCAGGTACCGATAGAAATTTCGTTCTCCATGATAGATTCCCAGCTATCGCCTAATCCACGAGTTCCGATGTGCTGCCCCGTATACACATCAAAAGGACTATGTCCCAATGACTTGGCTGTTCTCACCGCATTAGTAATCTGGCCGGATCCATGATTATAATTCAAAAAGAAATGATCGGCAACCTGTTTCGTCCTATCATCACGGTAAGCAAACCAGTTTTGATTGCTTGAATACAAAGTATTCATAGAAAAAGAAACACCACCGGAGTTCAGCATGGAATCATACCAACATAAGTTCCACTGATCTCCCCATCCTAATTTTTCAGCAGCCTCACGACAAGCAACCAGGAAGTCCTGCAATTTATTTGCCGTATCCTGAGTCATACTCACCTCCGGATTGATGCTCCAACCACTAATTCCATAATAACGGAACATCTTCACCAGTCTTTCCGCATTCACAAACTTTCCGCCTTCTTCTTTAAACAACATGGCAAAAAACTTAGAAGGAGCATTTTGTGACGGCTTGGTGTAATCAATCGTACTTCCGGAATCAAAGAACACAAGCACGGAATTCCGGACACCGTTTTTATGGCAAACATCTCCAAATGTACCGGAAGAACGCAACATCGGTTGATTCCATCCACCATGTACATCCAGATAAGACCACATACTGAATATATCGTTTCGCATAGTATAAGACGGCAAATTCAATGTCCAATCACCATTAGAGACAGGCATCCACCAAAGTACCTTCTTTCCTTTAGCATCCTCGGCAGGATACACCTGTGTTTTTTCATTTACAAAACGCTCACGCGGGCGAACGCGGGAAATAAAGAAGTTTTCTTCCGGATTCTGTCCGGGTTCCCAAGATTCAAAATTCTGACTGTCATACCATTCCCCACTGTTGAAAAGAGGTACATACATGTCCATCCGCACTTCCGTCTGTGCGCAAACAGAAGATGCCAGTAAAAGTGCAGCACTGCACAATAAACTAAACCTGTTTTTCATAATTAATTTAATTAAATTGATAAACTAAAATATTTCTATCCGTATATTATTCAAAATTTCCTTTGTCTACATCCCACCATAAACGGGTACCCCCATTGTCCGGCCCTTTCAGCAAGCCGAGTGCCTTATTCACTTCCTCCGTATTACCTCGATATTCGCTTTGTGTAAAAGGCAAGCGGCGTATCTGAAGTTCCGTATCGATAGCCCCGTTACTATAATTCAAGTCCGAAGGGATAGGTATCAATTTAGGATAACCTGTACGGCGATATTCCGTCCATGCCACAGAAGACAAAGTAGGAAAGAAAGAAATCCATTTTTGAGTGATGATGCGTTGCAATTTCTTTTCCGGAGAATCTTCATCATGCCACCTTACCGAAATGCGATTGATACCGACCTGCTTACCATTCTCCTCGATATAATAATTATATTCCTGATTACGATAATTGATATAAGGAGCAGAACCGAAACCACCTTCAAACAGTTCCCAATCAAAATCACCGCCTTCTTCAGTATTGATAAACCCGTTGATATAGCTTTCGTAAGTACCGGCCCATCCGGATTCATCTCCCAATACACTGGCCCAAGCACTGTGAATTCCTTCGTTATACAGGCTTTCCGGAGTTCCGTCTCCCATATTCCAGTTCCTCAACATACCTTCCGCACGGAGAAAATAAGCCTCAGCCACACGCAATACCGGCCGGGGTCCCTGTTCCGGAATACCGACACGGCTCGTTTTAGAGTATCCTTGATATTCGGTACGGGTCATCGGCACTCCCTGCCGTACTCCCAGATATTTGGTAGCTTTCTCCACAACAGGAGACAACTCATCATCCGTACTATAGATATCCGCATTATTAGTAGCAAACCATCTTTCCAAGCGAGGGTCTGAGTATCCTTGTAAGATAGAGATTATATTAGCATTGGCACGGGTATCATTCCATAAGTCTTCAATACGGAAAAGCATCAAACCGGATTTCAATACCACATCCGAATCCGAATTTGTCAACACTCCGTCTCTTACAGCATCTTCGGCTTCTTTCTGAGAGTCCGGATAAACCTTCACCAACTGCATGGCAATACGCAAACGCAATGTATTGGCAAATTTGATCCATTTATCGATATCTCCGTCACAAACCTTATCCGCCCGTTTAAAATCATCCAAGAGGTCCTGAGAAGGACTACTGTCACGAAAATCTTTCAACCATTCAACAGCCTCTTTCAGGTCTTGAAACAGACGCTTGTAAATTGTTTCTTCAGAATCATAATAATACGTATCCGAACCTTCCAACACACAAGAATACTGTGCAGGACCATAAGAAGTAACTACCGGTAAAATAGCAGCTACATTGGCAATCTGCATCATGGCTGCCAGTTCAAAGCGTTCCAGTGCTTTACACTGCGGTATATATTGGCTGGTATACTTAAACACATATAAATAGAAGTCATCATATGTCTGAGCACAATGGTCCGGTCTGAGTTGATAATTATAATTATTCGATCCACCGAAATCATTCACCCCCATCATAAAACCGGCAAAGATATCCGTAGTAAGATTCGCCCAAAGTTGATAGCGATGTTCCTGGGGAGGAATAATATTGTCCAACGGACTTTGAATCTTATCCACCATATCGGTTACCGAATCATCGACACCTTTCGGGTCCGTATTAATTTCTTCAAACTTATCAGTACACCCCGTAGACACAAGGCACAAACCAATAAAAGCCGTAGCCAAATGAGATTTATATTTAAATAAACAATTCTTCATATCGTTTTTATCTTATGTATTAAAAATTCAGCTTCAAGTTTAGTCCCCAGCTACGTGTAGCAGGCAGACTGAATACGTCGATACCCTGCCATCCATTTCCCGTAGAACCGGAAATATCAGGATCACAAGGAGACTTTTTATACAAGAAGAATAGATTACGACCGACAACAGAAGCAGTCAGGTTCTTATTCATTCCAAATAAATTCTCGAATGTATATCCGACAGAAAGTTCCCTCAAGCGGAAATTAGTGGCAGAATACATATACTCCATAGCATTAAAACCGGCATTTTGTGCACGCCCTCCTACTCTCGAATAATATTTCTCCGCATCGATCATGGAACCGTCCTTATTGGGTACTCCGCCGTTCAAACGAGCATCTCCTGTCGCCTTAGATACTCCGTATCCATCCATAATCGCTTCGGTCATAGAAAGCACTTTACCTCCGATTTTACCGTCAACCAAAGCATAGATATTCAGATTCTTCCAATTGATCGTATTAGACCATCCCAAATGGAATTTCGAGTTAAAGTTTCCGGCATAGGTATCGGCATCACTTGTCAACAGAGGTGCTCCGGTGTTATCCAATTTTATATTTCCGTTGTCGTCATATTGGAAATCATACGTATATATATCACCATAAGAGCCACCCTTTTTCAACTTCATAATGAAAGCGGAAGCCTCGGCAAGATTATACTCTTCCAACCCCGGACAAAGTTCTTTTATCTCGTTCTTGTTATAGGAGAAATTGATTCCCGGCGTCCACGACCAATCATGGTTGAAATCAAGACGATAACTTACAGAAGCCTCGATACCTAAGTTCTCCACATTACCGGCATTAATATTTCTTTTGCTATATCCCGATGCTACCGGTGCCGACACCTGGAAATACTGGTTCTTCGTATTGGCCTTATAGAAAGTAAACTCCGTGCGTAAACGGTTGTGCAGCATTGCCAAGTCAAAACCGGCCTCGATAGAGAACGTTTTTTCAGGTTTCCAATCCGTGAACGGCATAACCGTCGGCAATGTGATGGTCAATTTAGACAAAGTGGCTACCGGACGGGAGTAATATGCCGGAATATCGTTACCTACTACCGAATAAGAAGCACGCAACTTCACCATATCGAACAGATCGTCATTCATATGGAACATCTCGTCCAACAAGAAAGTAGCACCTACCGAAGGATAAAAGAAACTCATACTTTCTGTAAACGCCAACGCGGAAGACCAGTCGTTACGAGCGGTAAGATCGAGATATACCATATCCTTATATCCGAGTTGCAATGTACCGAATACGGAGTTCAATCGTTTCTTGGTATAATTCTCCTGATAGTAGATATCATAATAGTTATCCCGATGGAAGATATTAGGGAAATATACGTTACCTTGAGGCATCTTATACGTAATACCGTTCGCATCCGTCACATCCACTTCATAATATTGGTCTCCTTCCGCATTCAGATAAGTACCGTGCGTCACCTCTTTAGTAAAGCTGGCACCTGCCGTTGCCGCCACTGTAAAATCATTCCATGTCTTATTAAAGCTCACCAAAGCATCTCCAAACAAATGCTCGTAGAAATTCATCGTCTCACTGTACGCTCCCATAGAAAGACGGTAAGTACTGGCATACTTTTCTCTTCTGAAGTTTGTATTATCACGTTCATAACTCAAACGTCCCTGAATACTTAGGCAATCCAATATCTGATATTTCAATGTACCGGAAGTTGTAAAACGATGACGAATTGACTTTCCGATTCCACGGTTCAGCATCCAATAGGGGTTTTGATTATGCTCTTCCAAAGAAGTATAATCCTCTACAATCCAATTTTGAGTAGGCACGGTAGGACGTTCGGCATTAAACAATTCATAGTTATCTCTATAATAGCCGTAATCCACGTTTCTGGGAATTACATACAACCCTACCAACGGATTATCCAACATACCGCCACCCGGTTTGTTTTTCGTTTCCGAATAGGTATACGTACCCGAGAAATCCATAGTCAACTTTTCATTGAAGGCTTTAAAAGTCTGCCGTCCGCTAAGGTTATGGCGCACAAATGTATTGGTAGGCATCACTCCGCGGGAAGAGGTGTTTCCATAAGAGAAGTAACTTTGTGAATTCTGAGAACCGCCACTTACAGCCACACTGTTATTAAAATTATATCCCACCTGATAGAAATCTTTTATCTGATCGAATCCGTCTATATCCATCTGATCTCCCCAACTGTAAAAAGTAGAAGGTTTACCGGTTTTAGAATTCATCGGTACCCCGAACGTATTTTGCAACTCTGGCAGATTAAAAACAGTTTCCGCCGTCATATTGCTGGACACATCGATTCTGATCTTTCCTTCGCGTCCTTTCTTGGTAGTAATCATAATTACACCATTGGCAGCCACCGCACCATATAAAGCAGCAGCCGAAGCGCCTTTCAAGATACTGATACTTTCAATGTCATCCGGATTCATTGTAGACAGGGCGTCTCCCTGGTCAGTACCACCGCCATACACGACGCTTCCCCCATCATTGGTATTATTAGCCATCGGCACACCATCGATAACAATCAACGGATTATTACCACCCTGGATCGATTTATTACCGCGCAATAATATTTTGGAGGAACCACCGGCACCATTGGCATTCGGGGTAATAACCAAACCGGCAGACTTACCTTGCAAAGAATTTATCAAGTTCGCATCTTTTACACGGGTCAGTTCTTTTCCTCCAACAGTCTCAGCTGTATAAGACAGCGTTTTAGACAGGCGCTGAATACCCATTGCCGTAACGACTACTTCGCCAAGCATTTCCGTATCCTCTTTCAAGACTATAACCAGCGGCTTATTTCCGACAACAGTAGCAGTCTGAGATGCATAACCTACATAAGAGAACTCTAACACATCACCTTTTTTCACTTTTATGGTGAAATTTCCGTCAATATCCGTAATCGCTCCGGAAGACGTTCCGCGAACTACAACATTCACACCGATCAAGGCCTCTCCCATAGCGTCCCGAACCTGTCCTTTCATGTCAAAAGAAAGGTCTTGCTGGGCTGCTTCCACTTTTTTGGGAGATAGTATGATCTGTTTATCTACGATTGTATAGGATACCGGAGTTCCCTCAAAAATTTCATTGAGGATCTGGGATATGTTGCCTTGTGGATTCTCAACAGAAACCACCCGATTCTTATCTATCGTCTTATCATTGTATAAAAACACAAAATCAGAAGTTTCTTCTATCCTATTCAAGACCTGTTCGACAGAGACCTGCGACATGGAAATAGGAACCTTTGTTTTCTGAGCGTATCCATTTCCGGCTCTAAGCTGTATCACAGCTACAAAAAGTAATACTAAAGCAATCCTCATAATTAAAGGGAGTTTAAGGTTGAGTACACACTTTGAACAATGTGTAACAATGGAATAATTTTTCTTCATAAACTTGTGGTTAACTAAAGTGTTTTATGAATTAATAAATAAAGATTTACACACCCGGATTCACGTAATACAACATCTCCGGTTTTTTCTCCAGTACAGGATCGATAAAGCAATCCCGTTTTTTACATTTAGAACTATACAATCATAGGCAGTCTATTTTTTATATCAATACAAATCCACTATTATCTTTTTCCTCACAAATGTTCCATCAGATTGCAGCACAGATTCTTCCTCCGTCTTCCACTTTATCATAGCCGATTTACTCAAATAATCAAGAATCTGTGACAATGTCTCATCTCTGAAAGTAGCCCGATATCTATACTGTTTTCCCGATCTGTTATTAAGTGCAATATCGACATTAAAATGCCGTGACAATCTTTTCAAGACCTCTTCTAAAGAAGAATTTCTAAAGATCAATTTTCCATCTTTCCATGCGACCTTCTCCGAGACATCAACTTCGGATTTCACAAATTGCAATGCTTTTTTATCATAAAGCAAATGTTCACTGGGTTTCAAAGCCACAGATGTTTCATACTTAGGAATAAATATATTGACACGTCCCGACTCCAATACTGTTTCAACATAATCTTCATTGTCATAAGCACAGACATTAAACCGTGTTCCATATACATATACCTGTACCCCCGAAGGCGTATTCACATAAAACGGATGCTTTTCATCTGACTGCACCTCAAAAAAAGCTTCTCCCTGCAAATCCACTTCACGCCTTTCTCCCTTAAAAATATTCGGGCAGCGAAGCTTGCTCCCCGAATTCAACCAAACGACCGAATTATCAGGTAGCTCATAACGAACAACCGAACCAACAGTTGCCGTTATATTGGTATATTGAATCTTTTCATCGGGTTTCTTAAAATACAAATACCCCAGCGCCATAGAAGAAAGTAATAGCGGGATGGTCAAAAAAGCGGCATACCTAACCAATCTCTCTTGAAATATTCTAATTTTTTTTGCTCTTATATCAGCCTTAATTTTCTTATAACCTAATTCCGCATCAACCGCTTCCATCAATTTTATATCTTCTCCCAAAGCCCATGCAATCTTAGAATCAAGGAATTGTAACCGATATGCCTCTGATCCGTTCAGCAACTTCTCAACTTCATCCTTTTCAGCCTTCGTACACAAGCCTCTATGATAGCGGAAGAATAATTCTGATTCCTGATGCTTCATCTATTTTTTTATTTGATTATTTTGGTTATTTTTCGTTTTTAAATTCGCTTTATAATTACTACAATTATTAAGAGACAAAAAGGACAAGACGTCTTGTGTTTTTTTTCATTTTTTGAAATTAACCACTCAAACAATTATCAGAAAAGAGAAAAAACAAAATAACATTGTGGTTATTTTCTGAAATCACATCAGATCACAAGCTTATTATTAACGAGAATATTCCATATGAAAGGACCCATGAAAGAGGATTTTAATAAAAATAGCTTTATTATCACATTAGGTTCCCTCTAAGACCACCTGAAAACTATCAAAAATGACCTGAAAACTATCAATTGATAGTTTTCAGGCTAAAGAAAGATAAAATCCCCCCTATCGCAATCAGCAAAATGCCGTAAACTTGCAACATCGAAATAAACAACGATATATTCACAATTTAAAAAGCAACATTATGAAAAGTATAAGCTTCAGAAAAGATTTAATAGGAGTTCAGGATGAACTGCTGCGTTTTGCATACAAACTGACTACGGACAGAGAAGAAGCAAATGATTTGTTGCAGGAGACCTCATTAAAAGCATTGGACAATGAGGACAAATATATGCCGGATACCAATTTTAAAGGATGGATGTACACCATCATGCGCAATATCTTTATCAACAACTACAGAAAAGTAGTACGTGATCAGACTTTCGTTGACAGAACAGAGAACCTATACCACCTGAACCTCCCGCAGGAATCGGGATTCGAGAGTACGGAAAGTTCGTATGACCTGAAAGAAATGCACCGCATAGTAAACTCACTGCCAAAAGAATACAAAGTGCCGTTCTCTATGCACGTTTCCGGATTCAAATACCGCGAAATTGCAGAGAAACTTAATCTCCCGTTGGGAACTGTAAAGAGCAGGATCTTCTTTACACGCCAAAAGCTACAGGAAGAATTGAAAGATTTCAGATAATCGCATTATATAACCTAAACCGACGACTTATCGATTTCTATTTCTATATGAGTAATTTTTAGTGCAGATTTTTAGTTGTGTTAATTTAGGAGCAAGAGGAAGAGATTCCACGCTTGCTCCTTTTTTATCCCATGAAAAGCCTCAACAAATCAATACTACATTATTTTCCCTTGAACTCTACCGTTTAGAACCCATACCTCTATAACATATGCATGATATATATTAAAGAAAGAGTTTAAAAACGGAACTATAGGCAACGAACTATTCATTTTGATTTATCTAAAAAACGACACCAAACCCAGAAAAACACACAGTATTCCGCAAAACAACAAAACAAACTAAGCGAACTTATCCAACGGGGACAAGAAACAGCAGCATTAACCCCCACCAAGTATGTTAGTACAGGTTTTCCATATTCTTTTAGATCATCGTGCGAAGTGTATTTTTGCAAACCGATATACGGAGTTACAGCGACATGAATTTTCGGTTTGTCCGCCTTTGCCACAAACTCGATACAGTCTTCTTCATTGTTACACATCATACCGTGATAAGCTTTCACCAGATCGACCATTCCCTTATGCGTAAAAGGGGTACGATCTATTTTATCCTGAATCCCGAAACAATCCCGAAAGACATAGTGTAATGTCGGAATATAACGATTCACTTCTTTCTTAAACGTACGCCCATCGCTCTGTGTATTTTCAATCAAAGGTGCATCCAATTTCACCAACCTGTCATGACTTTCTATAAAATAAAACTCTTTATTATCCTCGCTTTCATAGTAATACAAATTCTTCATACCCTGAAATAAGCACTCCAGAAATAGTTGAACAGTACTGCCATGACTCAATTCAACCGAACGCGAAACATACAATTTTCCATCGTTCACAAAATGATATTCTTGGATATCACCGGGGTAATAAATAACAGGAGATGCATCCATATCCGACTTAAACATGCAGCAAGCTGCATTTATCTTATCCGTCCGCAAATTGATTAACCCTTGCACAGTATCCTGTTTAAGGGTAATGATATATCCCTTGTTATAATTATCTTGGGCAAATACGGAATATGAAACCCAAAGTACTGAGAAACTAATTAGTAACTGTTTTAAATCCATCTTTGTAATATTTTATAAACCTATTAAATCATAAAAGAGATATTTCCGACACCATTTTGATTTATCTAAAAAGCGACACCAAGCCCAGAAAATTACTATGGGCAAAAGGGGGGCGTACTACGAAAACATAAACCTTGCTAAAATTATTTTCTCCTTATGACAAAGATTGACAAAACCAATCCACATATAGCATAACCAACAATAATTTTAGCAAATAAAATCAATTCTTGGAAAAATTCTTTTTTGCAAATTGGTATTGTGTTCTCGCTACTGTATATCGGAGTTGGAAGAGAATGGTCAAAATAGTATTTCATATTGACCATTTGACTGATAATAAACAACAATCCGTAAATGATTATCACCAACGACACTATTATAAACAGTGAAAGAAGTATCTTTTTTAATATTGTATTCATAATTACCAAAGTTATTCATTGGGTAGCTTTAATTCCTTTTTGATTTCTTCAGTAGGAATTTTTATCACATTACTTTCTCTTTGTTCTGACTGTACATTAAGTACATCTCTTACCGCCATAGGACCTTTCAAATTACCAAGCTTTAAATCTTGTTTTGACCCACTTTGTACACCTTCCACAGAAGTAGTAACACAATTATTAGTAAGTACATTATATGTATCAATCACTTTCGCATTTTCTTTACCAACATAATCACCTTTTGCTGGAGTTTTATTAGAACTATCAAATTTGCCATCAAAATGCTTTGACACTGCTTCATCAGACCCTTTGGTAAACTCAAAAGCGACAGCTCCTTTGTTTGTTATTTGGTCTTGAATAAATGATTTTGCTTCATCGCCAGTCAATTTTATAAGAACTCCTTCTCCTGTTGGCGTTGTACTTCTTGCGGAACTTTTATTTTTACCTAATTCACCATATCTGCCATAAGTATAAACAGTAGTGTTATTACCTGTTCCTGTTGTTACAAATACGTGTCCAAAACCTTGTGTTTCCACATAAATTCTCGGTTCTCTCCCATCAGGGTCAATGAATCTGATAGGATTATTCGCACAGTATGCATACGGACTTATCGAATAATATTTCTCACAAAAAGGATCTATTGTTAAAAATCCTCCGACGACTCCATCATAAGGCCTCGCACCGAAATCATACCAATCTAGCCCATGCATCCTATCCAATTCCTTACCGCCATATTTGTAAGGCTGCTTACTCTTTTCCACTCCTTCTCCAAATAAACCACCGTAAGGATAATAATGATTCACCTCTTCTACAGTACCATATTGATCTGCCACAACTCGATTATTTCCTTGATGATCACGTAAATAATAATGATAAGTAGACACATTACCATTCAATGTTATATATCCGTCTTCCGTTAAGATTCTGCTTAACTCCCCGTCTTCATATATAAAATTACCACAATAATCGGTACAAGTATATCCCTTATAGCGTGCGCGTGAATCTAAAACAAGGTTAGATACATCCCGTTGCATTGCTAAAGAAGAAGCTAAGTTATTCGATATTTGAAAACCCGGAATCGGATCGACTACCTGTTCCAATTTCGTATAAGACTCTTTACGGCGTTTTACACCATCCGCACTGTATTGATAATCGATATATCCACTCATATGTAGAATTACTTGCGAAGGCAAATTTAAACTATTATATCTAATTGAAGTAATTCCTTTATTTAAATCTTTAACCAAACTTCCATTTGCATCATAAAAATATTCCTGCGGTTTAGACGAACCATCTACAAAATTAAAAGCTCCCTCATAAAGAGGATCTCCCGCTGAATTATCGTCTATTGCTTTTAACTGATTCCCATTATAATCTATAAATAAATCATCAATCATATCAAAATCATCCGGTTTATTTAAAAGTCCATAACGTCTCACGAGAGTCAAATTACCCATTTTATCATATACATAATCAACTCCATAATCAGGACAATAGTTAGGATCATCATTACTTTCTCCATATATAGCTCTCTTTAGACGATTCAATTCATCATATTGAAAATTATAATTGCGTATAAGACCAGCTTCCGAAGTAACAGACCAATTCATCTGGCTAATATTCCCATTATAGCAAGGGGTATTGTCTTCATCTTGTTCATTATAAAACAATTTTTGAGTAAACTTTGAGCCAGTAATACCAGTCAGCCAATTACGAATATTATAAGTATATGTACTTTTAAGCGAATCATTCTGATGATAAGTTTTGGTTGATAATCGTCCCAATTCATCATAAGTATTTTCAGACAACACAACAATAGGGGCATTAGGGCCTAATTGATGGGTCGTTTTTACTAATCGATCTGCATGATCATAAGTATATTTATATATTTCAAGTTTAGCTGTTTCTTTTGTATGATAATGAGCATTGACCACCTGCGAAGGCTTACCTGTAAAAGTATAATTAGTAACAGTTATTTTATATCCACCAAGATGATCATCTTGAGTAACCCGAATGGGTCGGCCCTTTATATCATAATAAGCCGCAGTATATAGTTTGGCAGAAGTATCGAGTACTGAAGATATACTTCCTGTTAAAAAGCCATTCGCCGCTACAGTTTGAGCAGGAAATTTAGCACGATTCTGGAAACCGACCAATGACAAAAAGGAATAGTCATCATAATAATTAACCTGATGAATTATTGGAGAAACAAGCTCAAAGTCAGAACTATAACCAGTATTCTCCAATCCATCAGGAATAATACCACTATCATCTTTATTTAATGAGCATACCACTATCCTTTCACTCACCGAAGAAGTGTTAGTATTTCCACATATTCCTTTGACAGTTAACCGATGAAAATTATCATACAGATAAAAAGTCCATTCTAATTTTTCTCTCTGTACACCATCCTGTGAAAAAATCAAATTATCTGCCTGATCATACACATATTTGATTGGTTGACATCCCGGAATTTTTTTCTCTATACAATGGCCCCAGTTGTCATATTTATATTGATAAGCATATAAATCCAAATCAGGCTCGTCTTGGTAAGCTGGCGGAAGAACAAAAATCAGATTATCACAAGCATCGTACACAAAATAGGTATCATGTGGTATATCACCTAACATCTGACGGACTAACACTTTACGATCTTGCTTATCCCTAAAGGTATAAGTCTCATTATGATCTTCGTCTTTCTCTCTTACAACAAACAACTCCTTTTCTGCATAATTGCCATTTAAAACAAGTTCCCCTGTAAACGTGACTTTATAAAGTTTACACAAAAGTATCCCTGTTGCTTTATTAGAGGAATATCCTGTAGACAAATCTCTTGAGAAATTTTCACCAGGCCCCATTATACTAATTACGCGCTTCAATGGAGAATAGTCGTAAGCATATTCCGTATAATACACTCCATCATTATAAGTAGCCATAGCTTCTTTATATGAATAAACGCGGTCTGATGTTGTCACTATAGGGAGACGATCCTCTACGAGACGCCCTGTTTCATCACGCCATTGCTCAGTCAAAAGGTTTTTTCGAGAAGGAGTTACCCCTTTTTGAACGGTCATAAAAGAGCGCCCTAAACCATCAAAATATTGAATCGTTTCTATACATTTACTCGCTGCCTGATCCAACATCACGTAAGAATGAATATAATTCTTACAAGAGTCTTGAGAGTATAAATTCAACGTTAAACAGGATAAAATAAAGATATATAAATACTTCATACTTCTTCAAATTTAACTTACCTACAAAATTTATTGTTTATAATTATATTTTAAACGCTTAACAACTTTCCCATTATGATCCAAAATCGTTTGCAGACGTCCAAAAAGATCATAGTTATAGGTAGTATTCATCCCTGTTGGAGATACTGTCTTTTGAATTCCCCACGGTACTTTATAAGTATAAGTAGTAATCAGCGATTTCTTTAGTAAAGAGCGTAGATTTTCTATAGACGTCATAATCGGAGACAAAGAATTCTCAAATGAATCAATATTTCTAAGGTGCATAGCCACCTCATTATAAGTAGCATTCCGGATCTCTGCTATCGGATAAATACTTTTATATCCCCACAAGTATGTTACAGGTATATTATCTTTTTCAGACATCTGTACAATTTTACCATGTTTATTATATAGGTCTATCGAATATTTTTTTCGATAGAATGAACTATACATAGACAACGAAAGCGGAGAGGATGCTTTTAAAGCATACACTATTTTAGGTAGAATCAACCCTAAAGTATCTATATAACTCGTTTTTTCTGCTTTTGTAACAGAACCGCCACACATATAAATTGTTTCAAGAGGTTTATTAACAAGATTGCGGTTCCTCATCTTTTGCGACATCTGATCCGCATAATCGGTTGAATATTTATATTGTATCTGCCTAATACTCTTATCACTATTACCATAGGACACCATAGACGGTAAATCATTGGAAGATAAATATTTATAATCTTTATAAAACTGAACTGATGGAGTCCCATAATTACTGCCATAATTACTAGGGTCATATGTAGTTGTTATTTCTCGTGTCAAATTCCATCTCTCAGATACCGTATCATAAAACCTGGCATATATATAGTCAAATTCACTTGTCGAAAATGTTGAGAATATTAAAGGAATATACACCTTAAAGCCTTTAACCGTTTCTTGTCTATCTACGGTATAAATATAATTTGTTTCCTCTACCTTTCCCCCGTCATCATCATAGAGTATTTTCGACAATAATTGCCCATTTCGCAAACTCCCTGTAGTGGGAAATCCCGGTATATAAGATTCATCCGAAGATAATGCTCTATCCGGTACATTATAATAAGAATATTCTTCATACCCTGTACAAAAATTCTCGCGAACAGTAACCGTACTATATCCCACAGAAGCTCCCATAGCAGAAAAACTAAAAGGAGTATATGGATAAGACATACCACAAACATAAAATCCGGTCACATCTATCACATCAACCCTAACTCCTCCAATATCATACACTCCCCTTAAGGTCAAATTTCTTGTTGTAAAGGGATAAGTAAAAACCGGACTATTCATCAACAATCCTGTACTTTTCCCTTTTTTCATATAGCCATATTTTAAGTCAGAAATTATTTTTCCCTCAAACGTACTATAGATTCTTTTCACCCTAACACCTCCACCTTTAGACACAACATTTGTATCTATATTTTTCACAACCTCCATACTGACACTTAACGACATACCATAATTTCCGGGAGTTATAATATTCTGAGTTGCAACATTTACAGTATACTTTCCTGCGGGAAGTACAAGTTTTTGCAAAATAAATCGTCCCATTTCTCTTTCAACAACACTTATCTCTTTCAAAATTTTCCCCGATTCATTTTTTAAAAATGCACATCTATAAAAAGAAACTTCTCCATCCTCATCTTTTTTAGGCTCTTCATCATAAGTAAGAACTCTCCATTGCAATGTAATTTCAGTTTCTTTTGTCAATGTAAAAGCAGCCATTTTAGAATTCTCATACATATTCTCATCTTCATCTTCATCCCAAAGAAAGTTTTGATAATAAGCAACTCCTAATACCACTTGTTCTTTTTGAAGAGTACTATTACTTCCATTTTGAATAGCGTGAGGTTCGTATTCAAAATTCGTAATTAATCCTGTCGGATATTTCATTGAAGACAACATTCCGCATGTAACATATTCATTAACAACCTCACGACTTCTTCCTAAATAACTCAAATCATAAGTATATCCCGACAAAGGGCTCATTGTCTTCAAACGATAAGCAGGCACATAAGTAATATTAGATTCCCCTCCTTGCTGCTGTTCGGTACCCCAACGTCTATCCGAAATAGTCTTACCATTATAATATCCCCAATCATCAATGGCATTTGAATCTTTATTCGGAAGCTTAGAAGCTCTATCATATGTAAACTCATACACGTGTCGTTCTTCCCCAGCTTTATCTGTCACACGTTTCAAGAAAAGGCGGCAGCTACAATAGTTCGACACAAGACCTACATATTCATAGTCAAAAATTATATTTTTTACAACCAAACCAGAATTATCCTTTATTTTTATTTCTGATACTTTTTGAGGGAGCTTCGTAGTCTGTACTGATTCAATATCCAACCTGTTATCAGTAATAATCTCTATTGTCAACAAGTCTGTAACTATTTTCTTTAATACTTTCTGATTTATTTTAGAAAATGAATATACATAATTTTCTAAATCATGAATCATACCACTAGCAAACCGAGCAGGAACTGCATCCACTAAATGGTAAATAGTTTCCTGTCTTTGTTTTTGAGTGTAAATATAATCTTCTCCATATTCAAATGTTATTTTATTCTTCTGAGGAGATACAATAGAATCCAAATACCATGTAGTAATAACATCTGGTTGTATTCCTCTAGAGTCATGCATTATCCACCCACGAATAGTATTAGACAATTTTGAATTACTAGTAGTTGAAAACTGATAAGACTCTGTCATTTCATATGTATTAAAATAATAAATATATCCATCTCCATCTACTATTTCCCAACTTTTACTTTCAATATTATATTCCACCTTAAGATTATCTTTCACTTTTGTCAATAACGGATAGGCTCTATTAGCTAAGTTATTCCCAACCCCATTGCATTGAAAAAACATAGTACCACTATAATTTCCAAAATTAAAATGAAATAAGTCGGGCTCTCCGTCTCTTTGACTATAAATCGAATAATCCTTACATTCACTAACTGATCCATTTTGGTAATCATATCCATTATCTTCTGTTGGTATTGGTAAATTTGTATTCCAATAATAGCCTTTAGGGAATGACTCAAAATCATCAAAACCACGAACTTGCTTCGTTATAGCTCCATATCCTTGTAGTGCCCACCCCAAACCAATACAACCGGACTCTTGTGCCACCTTTATTCCAGATGCATGATAAGCAATATTTATAGGAAACTTCTTTCCATCAAGTGCTATCTCATACAAAGGAACCGAAATATCCGCCGTACCAGTATAGTGCCCAACTGGAATATAACCAAACTGTCCTAAAGAAGCAGCAGTCGGCGATACAGGAACAACCTGTACTACAGACGTATTTTCTCCTTTTAAGTATTCCCAATTTAGAATAGAAATGAATAGCATGCTAATCTTCAAGTAAGTTGTAACTTTATCATTTAATAGTAGTTTCATGTCTCAATTGTATTATTTTATTAAGGTTTCAATATTTTCTCTCCATACATCTTTCCATTAACCAATATTTGCAACAAATATTCACCAGAAGGATAAATATTAAATGACAACCGATCCTGATAACTTCCCTTCTGTAACAATCCTATATTCGATCTCAATAATTGTCGTCCTTGAAAGTCATACAGCATTACTTCAACTTTCGCATCTTCCTCGAGAAAGTAGTTCAATTGTAGATTACCCGTTTCATCCATATAAAAGCTATAAATCACATGTTCATCTTCATATCTTCTCCCTTTCCCTCTTTCAACAGTTCCCCATAAACGGTTGATTCCTTCTTCATCAACACGTTCTCGCCGTAATTGATTTTCAAGATCATCATTCAAATCATAAGATTGTCCATAAGGTGGATAATAAAATGACGTCGTAAAATGTTCATAACATTTACCAGATCTATAAGCCATACTTTTTATCGTTTCAAACACTGGATAACGATAGCCGTCAGCATACCAACGCCAAGTACTTATCTCTAAACAATCAGAATCATTTGCCAAATGAAAATCTATGCTATCATGACAGAGAACAAAAGGGATGGTATCATTCTTGCTTTTTTCTGAAACAAATTTTGTTTTTTCCACCACTTTCTTAATTGTATATATTCGTAAAACATTACGCAAAGTATCCCCATCAGGAAGAATCATGCCCCCTGTCGCATCAGCAGTTACAATAGATTTTCCTTGTATATGTATTCCTAAGCGATTGCAATAGTTGCCCATTCCATCGAAATAATCAGTAAAAGAGTGTCCATATGAAAAAGGAAAAATAAGCAAAGTCTCCGGTTCACGATAACGTATCCAAGTCGTTGGATTTTCATATCCCAATAATAAAAGAGAATCTGTAATTGATTGATAATAGTACATCGTACGATGCTCTATACCGACAATAGAATCAGAAAGTGTTTTAGGAGTAATATATTTTAATTTATAGTTCTCATTCACAAGATCTTGTTCACTAAAATCCCATATAACATTTTCCCCCTTAGGTCCTGGAGATTTACATTTCACCTGTTGTTTAATAATACAATCTCCTTCCCGAGGAGAATTCGAGGCACACCTCAAAAAGAACTGCGCCGACATCTGGGAAGGAGCAAAGAGTAGCAAAAAGAACAATAATAACTTCATATGCATTTATTTTTTATAAAGATAAAGAGTTTTAAATAAAAATTCCAAATATATAACCCGGACAAATCACAACTAACACTTTTTCCAATAAACATCTATTTATCAAAAAGATACAATAAAAAAGAGATTAAAAAAAATGATAATACCCGGACAATTCAAAAAAAAAATCATTGACCCTAATACAAAAAAAACAAAAAAGACCTCGTAAAGCCGAAAATTAGCGTACATAACAACTGAATCATTTATATTATTCTCTTCACACTTTATAGTACAAGCGACCTCTTCCACAAAAGCAAATTGGAATCCATAGGAGGAGGGGATATATCATTTCTTTGCCATTCCAATCTATTATGAGTTACAACCCACTCATTTACAAGGCATAACAAAAAGATATCTTTTTGACTGCCGTAGCACATGGTTATTACTTGCACAGCCATATACTTTAGCATATCTTTGTGAAAAGATTCAGCACTAAAGACATCCCCATGTTGTCGTTCAAAACATCCGGATGTTCTTGTTTACAACATGCCCATGTTTTGTATCAAGACATCCCCGTGTTTTTAAAGCAAAAGTATAAAGTCACAAACAAGACAGTTGCAAATTTATAAACAGTACAAGTATAATTATCAATAACAGAAGAATATATGGCTATTAATTATGTAGTTACCAAGAAGGTGGACACAACAAAGGGAGAAACAAACGTGCGTTATTATGCTACCACAAGAGCTTTACAAAAGAAACCCGTCGACAGTGCGGAAATAGCCCGGCAACTGGCGGAAAAGAGTTCACTGCAAGACGGGGATGTCATGTCGGTACTTGTACAGTTATCAGGTGTTATCGCCGAACATCTGCACCAAGGACGCACCGTTAGCATCGACGGGCTGGGCAATTTCTTTCCCACAATCACGAGTAAAGGAGTGGAAAAACCGGAAGAGTGTACTGCCGACAAGGTATGGGTAGCACGTATCGGCTTTAAATCAGCACCGGCATTTCTGAAAAAGATACGGATGAAAACCAAGTTTCTAAGCATCCAACTACAGGAACAGAAAAAGGCAAATACCCAAAAGAAAAACACTCCGGGGAACATTTAACAATCTGTTGAAAACTTTATTCCATATTTTCCATACAGGAGGTTCTTTTTTCTTTGAGAAATATGTATTTTTGCCGTCACTTGCTTATATAATAAGGTAGAACAGATGAAGGAGACACAAGAGGAATTGACATATCACGTACCGGTATTACTAAAAGAGAGCGTAGACGGAATGAATATCTGCCCGAATGGCACGTATGTAGACGTGACTTTCGGTGGTGGAGGGCATTCCCGCGAGATACTTTCGCGTTTGGAAAAAGACGGACGTTTATTAGGATTCGATCAGGACGAGGATGCCGAACGAAACATTGTCGATGACCCGCGCTTCATTTTCGTGCGAAGCAATTTCCGCTACCTGCACAACTTTCTACGCTATCACGATATAGAGAAAGTAGACGCCATACTGGCAGACTTGGGAGTATCCTCCCATCACTTCGACGACAGTGAACGAGGATTTTCTTTCCGCTTCGACGGTGCATTGGATATGCGTATGAACAAACGGGCCGGACTCACAGCAGCAGATGTGGTAAACACTTATGCAGAAGAACGGTTGGCAGATATCTTCTACCTGTATGGAGAATTGAAAAACAGTCGCAAATTAGCATCGGTCATCGTCAAGGCCCGTGCCAACGGACAAATAAAGACAATCGGCGAGTTTTTGGAGATCATCAAGCCACTCTTCGGCCGGGAACGCGAGAAGAAAGAACTTGCCAAGGTGTTTCAGGCACTTCGCATTGAAGTAAATCAAGAGATGGAGGCGTTGAAAGAAATGTTGACCGCAGCAACGGAAGCCTTGAAACCGGGAGGAAGATTAGTCGTTATCACTTACCATTCATTGGAAGACCGGATGGTTAAAAACATTATGAAAACCGGTAATGTGGAAGGTAAAACGACACAGGATTTTTTCGGTAACCTGCAAACGCCTTTTAAATTGGTGAACAACAAAGTCATTGTGCCGGACGAAGAGGAAATAGAACGCAATCCGAGATCACGGAGCGCCAAACTAAGAATCGCAGAAAAGAAATAAGCAGAAGAGATAGAAACTTATGGAAGAGAAAAAGATAAATAAAAACGAGAACAAAGAACCCAAAAAGAAAAAAAGGGCCTCTTTGAAAAGCATTTTAGGAGGAGATATCTTAGCTACAGACTTTTTCCGCCGCCAGACAAAATTGCTGGTACTCATTATGGTATTTATTATCTTCTATATCCATAACAGATATGCCAGTCAACAACAGCAGATTGAAATAGATAAGCTGAAGAAAGAACTTATCGACATTAAATATGACGCGCTCACACGTAGCTCGGAATTGATGGAAAGAAGTCGTCAGTCACGTATCGAGGAATACATATCGACCAAAGAGAGTGATCTGCAGACATCTACAAATCCTCCTTACCTGATAGAGTAAAAAAGGAAGAAAGGAGAAAAAAGGGAAAAGGGAGAATGGAGAGTGAAGAAGGAAAGAAAAAGTAAATTATCAATCATTAATTGTCAATTGCCATTTGTCAATTGTCATTTATAAATTATAAATAGTTTTGGCTGTCAATAAAAAAAACATAATGACCCGTTACTTCTTTGTTATCCTCATAATGGGGCTGATAGGAGTAGCAATCGTGGTAAAAGCAGGCATCACCATGTTTGCCGAGCGACAATACTGGCAGGATGTTGCCGACCGTTTCGTAAAAGAGAATGTAACGGTAAAGCCTAATCGGGGTAATATCATCTCCTCCGACGGCAAACTGATGGCAAGTTCACTGCCCGAATACCGCATCTATATGGATTTCAAAGCAGGAGCACCGGCCAAAACCGACTCCTTGAAAAAGCATATGAATGAGATCTGTGAAGGGTTGCACCGGATATTCCCGGATAAAAGTGCGGCTGAATTCAAAGCGCATCTACAGAAAGGGATGAAAAAAGGAAGCCGCAATTATTTGATTTACCCGAAACGTATCTCGTACATTCAATATAAAGAGGCCAAACGCCTGCCTGTTTTCAACATGAACAAGTATAAAGGCGGATTCCATGAGTTAGCTTACAACCAGCGCAAGAAACCATTCGGCTCTCTGGCAGCACGCACATTGGGCGATCTCTACGCAGACACCGCACAAGGTGCCAAGAATGGAATAGAACTGGCTTTCGATACCTTGTTGAAAGGACGTGACGGAATCACGCACCGCCAGAAGGTGATGAACAAATACCTCAACATCGTAGATATTCCTCCCGTAGACGGTTGCGACCTTATCGCCACCATCGATGTGGGCATGCAGGACATCTGTGAAAAAGCATTGGTAGATAAGTTGAAAGAACTAAATGCCAGTGTAGGCGTTGCTGTTTTAATGGAAGTCGCCACAGGCGAGGTGAAAGCAATCGTCAACATGATGAAAGCGGCGGACGGCAATTATTACGAAATGCGTAACAATGCCATCAGCGACATGCTCGAACCGGGTTCCACCTTTAAGACAGCTTCTATCATGGTGGCTCTTGAAGACGGGCACATCACCCCCGATTACGAAGTGGATACGGGAAACGGTATCAAAATGATGTACGGACGGCCGATGAAAGACTGGAACTGGCATCGCGGCGGATATGGCAGAATCAACGTAACCCGTATCTTGGAAGTGTCGTCCAACGTGGGGACATCCAGCATCATCGACCAATTCTATCATGACAACCCGCAAAAGTTCGTAGACGGACTGAAACGAATGAGCATCGACCAGCCGTTGCACCTGCAGATCGCAGGAGAGGGAAAGCCCAACATCAGAGGACCGAAAGAACGTTATTTTGCCAAGACTACCCTCCCGTGGATGAGTATCGGGTACGAAACGCAGGTGCCCCCGATGAATATACTGACATTCTACAATGCCATAGCGAACGATGGCGTAATGGTTCGCCCGAAGTTCGTAAAAGCGGCTGTAAAAGACGGGGAAGTAGTAAAGGAGTTCCCGACAGAAGTCATCAACCCGAAAATCTGTTCGGATAATACGCTGAAACAGATACGGGAAATTCTCTACAAGGTAGTGCATCAGGGACTGGCAGGACCGGCAGGCAGCAAGCAGTTTGCCGTATCCGGCAAAACAGGAACGGCACAGATTTCACAAGGCGCCGCCGGATACAAAACGGGCAGGACGAACTATTTAGTCAGCTTTTGCGGATACTTCCCTTCGGAAGCGCCGAAATACAGTTGCATCGTCTCCATTCAGAAGCCGGGGCTTCCGGCTTCCGGTGGGTTGATGGCAGGTAGCGTATTCGGCAAAATAGCAGAAAGGGTATATGCCAAAGACTTGCGTCTGCCACTGACAAACGCCATCGACACCAACAGCGTGGTAATTCCCGACGTAAAAGCCGGAGAGATGAATGATACCAAACGGGTACTCGATGAACTGAAGATACAGAGCCAGGCCAAGTTCGAAATCAAAAGCGGCAAAGAGACTTGGGGCAGTACACATGCCGCCCCCAAAAGCGTCATCTTAGAAAGCAGAGACCTGATGCGTGATTTTGTTCCGAGCGTGATCGGCATGGGCGCACGGGATGCTGTCTATCTGCTCGAAAGCAGAGGGATAAAAGTAAATCTGGTAGGTGTAGGCAAGGTAAAAAGCCAGTCGATAGCCAATGGAACAAGAGTAAGAAAAGGACAAACAATCGTATTGCATCTGAACTGATTATATATAATAAGGTATGAAACTGAACGAATTACTGAAAGCGATCCAACCGGTACAGGTTGTGGGGGCTTCGGACATAGAAATAACAGGAATCAACATAGACTCCCGACAGATAGAAGCAGGACATCTGTTTATGGCCATGCGCGGCACGCAGACAGACGGGCATGCCTATATCCCGGCTGCCATAGAAAAAGGGGCCGTCGCCGTACTTTGCGAGGACCTGCCGGAACAGCCGGCAGAGGGAATCACCTATGTGCAAGTGAAAGACAGCGAGGATGCCACAGGCAAGATGGCGACTCTGTTTTTTGGAGATCCTACTTCTAAAATGGAACTGGTAGGCGTAACGGGAACCAATGGGAAAACGACTATCGCCACCTTATTATATAATACATTCCGCTATTTCGGATATAAGGTAGGACTCATCTCAACGGTATGCAACTATATCGATGACGAAGCAATCCCAACCGAGCATACTACCCCCGACCCCATCACACTGAACCGTCTGTTAGGCAGGATGGCGGACGAAGGTTGCAAGTATGCTTTTATGGAAGTAAGCTCCCACTCCATCGCCCAAAAACGCATCAGTGGGTTAAAATTCGCCGGAGGTATCTTTACGAATCTGACCCGCGACCATTTGGATTATCATAAAACGGTAGAGAACTATCTGAAAGCCAAAAAGAAGTTTTTTGACGATATGCCCAAAAACGCATTCAGCCTTACCAATCTGGATGACAAGAACGGACTGGTAATGACGCAAAACACACGTTCGAAGGTATATACCTACTCTTTGAGAAGCCTGAGCGACTTCAAAGGGCGAGTATTGGAATCGCACTTCGAAGGAATGTTGCTCGACTTCAACAACCATGAACTGATGGTACAGTTCATCGGTAAATTTAATGCATCTAACCTTCTTGCCGTATTCGGCGCTGCCGTATTGCTCGGTAAAAAAGAAGAGGATGTACTGGTGGCGCTCAGTACACTACACCCGGTAGCAGGACGTTTCGACGCCATCCGTTCTCCGCAGGGGTATACGGCAATCGTGGATTATGCCCACACTCCGGATGCACTGGTCAATGTCCTGAATGCCATTCACGACGTACTCGAAGGCAGAGGTAAAGTCATTACTGTGGTGGGTGCCGGAGGCAACCGTGACAAAGGGAAACGCCCCATCATGGCCAAAGAGGCTGCCAAAGCGAGCGACCGTGTCATCATTACTTCGGACAATCCCCGGTTTGAAGAACCGCAGGATATTATCAATGACATGCTGGCCGGCTTGGATGCCGGAGACAGAAAGAAAACGATCAGTATTGTAGACCGCAGGGAAGCTATCCGCACAGCATGCATGCTGGCCGAAAAAGGAGATGTAATTCTCGTTGCCGGAAAAGGACACGAGAACTACCAGGAAATAAAAGGAGTGAAACATCACTTTGATGACAAAGAAGAGTTGAAATCAGTGATGAATGATTAGTGACAACATCACTTATCACCAATCACTCATCACTAACCCCTAATCATTATTTACAATGTTATATTATCTATTTGACTGGCTACACAAACTCAACTTTCCCGGTGCGGGAATGTTTGGTTATACATCATTCCGTGCATTGATGGCTATCATTCTGGCACTGCTGATCTCGAGCATCTGGGGGGATAAGTTTATCAAATTGCTGAAGCGAAAGCAGATCACGGAAACACAGCGTGATGCCAAAATCGACCCGTTCGGTGTAAATAAAGTAGGAGTGCCGAGCATGGGTGGCGTCATCATCATTGTAGCCATTCTGATCCCCTGCCTGCTGTTAGGAAAACTACATAATATCTATATGATCTTGATGCTTATCACTACCGTTTGGTTGGGATCATTGGGATTTGCCGACGATTATATCAAGATATTCAAGAAAGACAAGGAAGGATTGCACGGAAAATTCAAGATCATCGGGCAAGTGGGATTGGGACTGATTGTGGGATTGACCCTCTATCTCAGCCCGGACGTCGTCATTCGTGAAAACATAGAAGTACGGACACCGGGACGCGAGATGGAAGTCGTGCACGGGACAAACGACTTGAAATCGACACAGACCACCATACCGTTTTTCAAAAGCAACAACCTCGACTATGCCGATCTGGTAGCTTTTATGGGAGATCATGCCCAGACTGCCGGATGGATCCTGTTTGTGATCATTACCATCTTTGTAGTGACGGCCGTATCCAATGGCGCCAACTTGAATGACGGCATGGACGGGATGGCAGCAGGCAACTCTGCCATTATCGGACTGACTTTGGGAATACTGGCCTATGTATCGAGCCACATCGAATTTGCCGGTTACCTGAATATCATGTACATCCCCGGTTCGGAGGAGCTGGTAATCTTCATATGCGCTTTCATCGGTGCACTGATCGGTTTCCTATGGTACAATGCCTATCCGGCGCAGGTATTCATGGGCGATACCGGGAGCCTGACCATCGGCGGTATTATCGCCGTATTTGCTATCATTATACATAAGGAGTTGTTGATTCCCATTCTTTGCGGTGTATTTTTGGTAGAAAACCTGTCGGTCATTCTGCAACGCGCTTATTACAAGGTCGGAAAGAAAAAAGGGGTAAAACAACGCCTGTTTAAACGTACGCCGATACACGATCATTTCCGTACATCGATGAACCAGATAGAAAGCGGATGCCGGGTGGTATTCACCCAACCGGACAACCTCTTCCATGAATCGAAAATCACTGTTCGTTTCTGGATTGTAACAATCGTATTGGCAGCAATAACGATCATCACATTAAAGATCAGATAAATCATGGTTCAATGTGCCGATATGCCGATCGGGGAAGAAGCGGATGCAGGTGAAAAGGCAGGGAAGCGGCAATGAACCCATAAATAAAACAGAGAGAATTAACCGGATTATTAACCATTAAAGTTTATGTGTTGCCGGTGGCATACGGCCACATCGGTATATCGACACATTATTGAGAATGAAAAGGATTGTAATTTTAGGAGCAGGCGAAAGTGGCGCGGGTGCTGCCGTATTAGCCAAAGTGAAAGGATTCGAGACGTTCGTATCGGACATGTCCGCCATCAAGGACAAGTACAAAGAACTGCTCGACAGCTACGGTATTGCCTGGGAAGAAGGCCATCATACCGAAGAAATGATTCTGAATGCCGACGAGGTAGTTAAAAGCCCGGGTATTCCAAACGATGCTCCGTTGATTCTGAAATTGAAAGAACAAGGCACACCGATTATCTCGGAAATAGAATTTGCCGGACGCTATACGGATGCCAAGATGATCTGCATCACCGGTTCGAACGGAAAGACTACCACCACCAGCCTCATCTATCACATTTTCAAGAGTGCAGGATTGAATGTCGGCCTGGCCGGTAATATAGGCAAGAGTCTGGCCCTGCAAGTAGCCGAAGATAAACACGATTATTATATTATCGAGCTGAGTTCATTCCAACTGGACAACATGTACGATTTCCGTGCCAACATCGCCGTCCTGATGAATATCACACCGGATCATCTGGACCGTTACGACCACTGCATGCAAAACTATATAGATGCGAAATTCCGTATCACCCGGAACCAGACGCAGGACGACGCCTTCATCTTCTGGAACGATGACCCTATCATCAAACGGGAGTTGGAGAAACACGGACTGAAAGCACACCTATATCCATTTGCCGCAGTAAAAGAAGACGGAGTCATTGCCTATGTAGAAGATCATGAAGTAAAGATCAACGAACCGATTGCCTTCAATATGGAACAGGAGAAGCTGGCACTGACCGGACAGCACAATCTATACAACTCACTGGCAGCAGGCATCTCGGCCAATCTGGCGGGAATCACGAAAGATGATATCCGCAAAGCGCTGTCCGACTTCAAAGGAGTGGAGCACCGTCTGGAGAAGGTGGCCCGTGTAGGAGGAATCGATTTCATTAACGATTCTAAAGCCACCAATGTCAACTCCTGCTGGTATGCCCTGCAAAGCATGACCACCAAGACAGTCCTCATCCTCGGTGGAAAGGACAAAGGCAACGACTATACGGAAATCGAAGACCTGGTACGCGAAAAATGCTCCGCATTGGTGTACTTAGGATTACATAACGAAAAGCTGCACGCATTCTTCGACCGTCTCGGATTGCCGGTAGCCGATATACAGACCGGCATGAAAGATGCAGTGGAAGCGGCGTACAAGCTGGCCAAGAAGGGTGAGACCGTCTTATTGAGCCCCTGTTGCGCCTCGTTCGACCTCTTTAAGAGCTACGAAGACCGGGGAGATCAATTTAAAGAGTATGTGAGAGAATTATGATTCATAAATCTTCTCTCATAATTCATAAATTATAATTCATAAATCAAGTGGACTTATTAAAAAACATATTCAAAGGCGACAAGGTAATCTGGATAATCTTCCTTTGTCTCTGCCTCATCTCGATTATCGAGGTGTTTTCGGCAGCGAGCACGCTTACCTATAAAAGCGGAGATCACTGGGGCCCTATCACACAACACTCCATCATACTGATGGTGGGAGCAGTGGTAGTGGTACTAATGCACAACATCCCTTACAAATGGTTTCAGGTGTTTCCAGTCTTCCTGTACCCTGTCTCGGTAGTGCTGTTGGCTTTCGTCACTCTGATGGGAGTTATCACGGGCGACCGTGTCAACGGCGCGGCGCGTTGGATGTCGTTTATGGGTTTACAGTTCCAGCCTTCCGAATTGGCAAAAATGGCGGTGGTCATTGCCGTCTCCTTTATCCTGTCGAAAAAACAGGATGACGAAGGAGCCAATCCGAAAGCATTCAAATACATCCTGATTATTACAGGAATCGTCTGCCTGCTGATTGCCCCGGAAAACCTTTCTACAGCCATGTTGTTATTCGGAGTAGTATTCCTGATGATGTTTATAGGCAGGGTGGCAGCCCGAAAGCTGCTGATGCTGGTAGGTTCACTCGGATTGGTGGGTGCGGTAGGTGTCGTATTTCTGTTGGCTATCCCGAAAGATTCGGACATTCCCTTCCTCCACCGTTTTGATACCTGGAAGAGCCGTATCGTCAACTTCACCGAAAAAGAAGAAGTGCCGGCTGCTAAATTCGACATAGACAAAGATGCCCAGATTGCTCACGCCCGCATTGCGATCGCCACGAGTAATGTCGTAGGGAAAGCACCGGGAAATTCCGTTCAACGTGATTTCCTGAGTCAGGCATTCTCCGACTTCATCTTCGCCATCATCATAGAAGAACTCGGACTGGTAGGAGGTATATTTGTGGTATGTCTCTATATATGGTTATTGGTACGTGCGGGGCGTATCGCGCAAAAATGCGAACGAACCTTTCCCGCTTTCCTCGTAATGGGGATTGCCTTAATGCTGGTATCGCAAGCCATCTTGAATATGATGGTGGCCGTCGGCCTGTTCCCGGTAACCGGGCAGCCTTTGCCACTGATCAGTAAAGGAGGTACTTCGACACTGATAAACTGTGCATATATCGGTATGATACTGAGTGTGAGCCGCTACACTGCCTACCTTGAAGAGCAGAAAGAGCGCAATGCCCAGCTACAAATGCAGACAGAAGCAACCGGCACAACAGAAGCGCAGACAGCCGCCGAACCGACTGCACAAGTACTGAACAGTGACGCAGAATTCGAAGAAGAAAAGAAATAGGAAAATTACGAGTTACAATGGAGAAAGAACTTAGAATCATTATCAGTGGCGGAGGTACGGGAGGACATATCTTTCCGGCCGTATCCATCGCCAATGCCATAAAAGAACAATGTCCGGATGCCAAAATATTGTTTGTAGGTGCCGAAGGACGGATGGAAATGCAACGTGTCCCCGATGCCGGTTATGAGATTATCGGATTGCCGGTAGCCGGATTCGACCGCAAGCATTTATGGAAAAACTTTGCAGTACTCGTAAAGCTGGCTCGCAGCCAATGGAAAGCAAAGAGTATCATCAAAAAGTTCCGTCCGCAGGCAGCAGTGGGAGTTGGCGGTTATGCCAGTGGTCCGACATTGAAAATGGCCGGTATGATGGGAGTTCCGACATTGATACAAGAACAGAATTCGTATGCCGGAGTGACGAATAAATTGTTGGCAAAGAAAGCGCAAAAGATATGTGTAGCCTATGACGGAATGGAAAAATTCTTTCCGGCAGAAAAGATTCTGATGACCGGCAATCCGGTACGTCAAAACTTACTTGACCATGCCCTGAACCGCGAAGATGCGATACGCGCTTTCGGTCTGGACCCGAATAAGAAAACCATATTGATCCTGGGAGGCAGTTTGGGGGCACGTACTATCAACAACACGCTTATTGCCGGACTGCCGACTCTAAAAAAGAATAACGACATCCAATTTATATGGCAAACCGGTAAGATATACCATCAGCAGGTGATAGAGGCCGTCGGTAGTGCAGGAAGCATTCCGAACTTATACGTAGCGGACTTTATCAAAGACATGGCTACCGCCTATTCAGCTGCCGATCTGGTCATCTCACGCGCAGGCGCCGGTTCCATATCGGAATTCTGCCTACTGAGCAAACCGGTCATCCTGGTGCCTTCGCCTAACGTTGCGGAAGACCATCAAACTAAAAATGCACTTGCACTGGTAAATAAAGGGGCGGCCATCTACGTAAAAGATGCAGAAGCCGAAACAAAACTTTTGCCCGCAGCTTTGGAAACGATAGCCGATACGGCAAAGCTAAAAGACTTAAGCGATCGGATAGCCAAGCTGGCCTTGCCGGACTCGGCAACTATAATAGCGAAAGAGGTTATTAAATTAGCGGTGAGAGAGCAAGAGTAAGGGAGAATAGAGAGGGGAGAAGTAAAAAAAGAGATGAGAAACGGGCGATGATATCTCGCTACTGCATAAAAGAAATGTGAACAAAAAATGGTGAACAGTTTAATGGTGAATAGTTTAATGTAAACAGTAAATAAGATGGTGAATATCAATATAGATAATATTAAATCGGTGTATTTTGTCGGTGCCGGAGGTATCGGAATGAGCGCACTCGTACGTTATTTCCTCTCTAAAGGGAAATTGGTGGCCGGTTATGACCGTACACCCAGTGAACTGACGGAATGCCTGATAGCTGAAGGGGCGCAGATACATTATGAGGAAGACGTTCATCTGATTCCGGAAGCGTGTAGAGACAGAGAGAATACGCTCGTCGTGTTGACTCCGGCCGTTCCACAAGAGCATGAAGAACTAACCTACTTCCGTGACAATGGTTTTGAAATTCAAAAACGGGCACAAGTGTTGGGTACAATCACGCATTCCAGCAAAGGACTTTGTGTAGCGGGCACGCATGGCAAAACCACCACTTCGTCTATGACTGCCCATCTGCTATATCAGTCGCATGTCGGCTGTACGGCTTTTTTAGGAGGTATCTCCAAAAATTACGGAACCAACTTACTGCTTTCGCAAACAAGCCCTTATACCGTAATCGAAGCAGACGAATTCGACCGTTCTTTCCATTGGCTATCTCCTTATATGTCTGTTATCACAGCCACAGACCCCGATCATCTGGACATTTATGGAACAGCCGAAGCGTATCTGGAAAGTTTTGAGCATTACACCACCCTTATCCAACCGGGCGGGGCACTGATTATCCGCAAAGGAATTTCCCTGCATCCTCAAGTGCAACCGGGTGTAAAGGTGTATACTTACTCTCGCGATGAGGGTGATTTTCACGCAGAAAACATCCGTATCGGAAACGGTGAGATCTTTATTGATTTTGTCGGACCGGAGGTACGCATCGAGGATATCCGGTTGGGAGTTCCTGTAAGCATCAACATTGAGAACGGGGTGGCTGCTATGGCCTTGGCGCATCTGAACGGGGTGACGGATGAAGAGATCAAACAGGGAATGGCAAGTTTCCGGGGAGTGGACCGCCGTTTTGATTTTAAAATCAAAAATGACCGCATTGTGTTCCTCAGTGATTATGCCCATCATCCGTCGGAGATCAAACAAAGTGTACTGTCTATCCGCGAGTTATACCGGGATAAGAAAATAACAGCCATTTTCCAACCTCATCTTTATACCCGTACACGCGATTTTTACAAAGACTTTGCAGAGAGCTTGTCTTTACTGGACGAGGTAATCTTAGTAGATATCTATCCGGCACGTGAGCAACCGATACCCGGTGTGACCAGCCAACTGATTTATGACAACCTCCGTCCCGGTATTGAGAAAAGCATGTGTAAAAAGGAGGAGATACTCGATGTATTGAAAAATAAGAAAATAGAAGTTCTTATCACTCTCGGAGCCGGAGATATAGAAAACTATGTCCCTGCCATTACGGAAAAATTAAACACCATGGATTGAACAAATTCCGATTGTAATTTGTCAACCTATCGTAAATATCACATTATGCTGAAACGGATTCTTTTATCTATCGTTCTGTTGCTCATCACTGTCTACCTGGGTGTAGCTGTGACAGTATTCAATCGCAAACCCGCCGATCAGGTGTGCCGTGACGTAGAGCTGATTATCAAAGACACGGTGTATGCAGGCTTTGTCACCAAAGATGAAGTAACCGGTATATTGCAAAAGAAAGGCATCTATCCGGTAGGAAAAAAGATGGAGCGCATACATACGAAAACTCTGGAAAACGAGTTGGACAAGCATCCGCTTATCGATGAGACAGAGTGCTATAAGACCCCCAGTGGCAAGCTTTGCGTGGAGGTCAGACAGCGTATCCCGATCCTCCGTATCATGAGTAATAACGGTGAAAGCTACTATGTAGACAATAAAGGAACGATCATGCCGCCCGAAGCCAAATGCGTAGCCCGGCGAACAATTGTAACCGGAAACGTAGAAAAGTCGTTTGCAATGAGGGATTTATATAAGTTTGGTGTATTTTTGCAGAACAATCCGTTTTGGGATGCACAGATAGAACAGATTCATGTGCTTCCAAGCAAAGATGTAGAACTTGTGCCACGAGTAGGCGACCATATCGTCTATCTTGGGAAACTGGATCAATTTGAAGATAAGCTGGACCGCCTGAAGGTATTCTATAAAAAGGCGTTGAACGAAGTGGGATGGAATAAGTACTCACGTATCAGCCTGGAGTTCAATAACCAGATTATCTGCACAAAAAGATAATACATAATGGGCCAATGGGCTGATATGCCAATGAGCCAATTAAAGAATGAGAAAAGTACTAAATTGAATAATAACCAAATTAAAGCGCCAGCCAATCGGCATATCAGCCGATTGGCAGATTGGCACATTATTTAAATATATGGCAACAACAGAATTTATCGCCGCTATTGAACTGGGTTCATCAAAGGTAACCGGCATTGCCGGAAGAAAGAACAGTGACGGAAGTATGCAGGTGTTGGCTTATGCCAAAGAAGACTCCTCTTCGTTTATACGGAAAGGGGTTATCTATAATCTGAACAAGACAGCCCAAAGCCTCACTTCCATCATCAACAGACTGGAAGGCGATCTGAAAGAATCGATCGCCAAGGTATATGTAGGTATCAGCGGACAGTCACTCCGTACTGTACGGAATGTCGTAAGCCGCGACTTAAAAGAAGAAACACTCATCTCGCAAGAATTAGTGGATGCCATCTGCGACGAAAATCTGGAAATTCCGTTGATAGACATGGATATACTGGACGTTGCTCCCCAGGAATTTAAAATAGACAATTTTCTTCCGGACACCCCGGTAGGAGTGCTCGGCAATCATATTGAAGGACGCTTCCTCAATATCGTAGCCCGCGCCTCTATCAAAAATAACCTGGAACGTTGTTTTGAACAGGCAAAAATAAAAATTGCCGATCTCCTGATCGCACCATTGGTAACCGCCAATGCCGTATTGAGCGAAAGCGAACGCCGTTCCGGATGTGCTTTGGTAGATTTTGGTGCCGATACAACCACTATCTCCGTTTATAAAGGCAACATACTCCGTTTCATGACCGTACTCCCGTTGGGTGGTAACTGCATCACCCGTGACATCACCTCTTTGCGGATAGAAGAAGAGGAAGCGGAATCGCTGAAAATAACGTATGCCGATGCCACCTATGAAGAGGAAGGTGAAGAGAAAGCGACCTGCCAACTGGAAGACGAGGAACGAACCATCGAACTGGGCATGCTGAACGACATCATCGGTGCACGTGTGGAAGAGATTATCGACAACGTATGGAATCAGATACAGTTATCCGGTTACGACGACAAGCTTCTGGCGGGTATCATCATTACAGGCGGAACAGCCAATCTGAAAAATCTGGATGAGGTGCTCCGCAAGAGGACCAAGATCGATAAAGTGCGAATAGCACGCAATATCCGTAACACCATATACGCTGACGGAGACCTGATAAAGAAGGACGGAACACAGAATACGCTGTTCGGCCTTTTGTTTGAAGGAAAAGAAAACTGCTGCCTTGTAGAGACACGCCCTGTCACCCCGCCATCTGCCGCAACCGAACCGGTAAATATGTTCGAAGAGGACGAAGCGCTGAAAGAACAGGAAGCCGCCGCCCGTGAAGCGAAGAAGAGAAGAGAAGAAGAGGACAAGCGCCGAAAGGAAGAAGAAAAACGCCGCAAAGAGGAAGAAAAGAAAAAGAAAGAAGAAGCCCGTAGAAAGAAGAAAGAAGGACCGAGCTGGTTTGAAAAAACCTTCAATAAAATCTCCAACGAAATTTTCTCTGATGACGACATGAAATAAGAGAATGAACGGTGGAAACGAGCAAATAACAAATTGTAAATTATAAAACAGTAAATATTATGACGGACGAGATAGTACAATTCGATTATCCTCAAGACTCACCTAAGATCATCAAAGTGATTGGGGTAGGCGGAGGCGGAGGTAATGCCGTAAATCACATGTATAAAGAAGGTATACATGACGTAACATTCGTTCTCTGCAATACGGATCATCAGGCACTGGCCGACTCTCCGGTACCGGTCAAGCTACAGTTAGGTAAAGAAGGATTAGGAGCCGGTAACCGCCCGGCACGCGCACGCGAAGCAGCCGAAGAGAGCCTGGAAAGCATCAAAAGCATGCTGAATGACGGTACAAAAATGGTATTCATCACCGCCGGAATGGGAGGTGGTACGGGTACGGGTGCCGCGCCGATCATTGCCAAGACAGCCAAAGAAATGGATATTCTCACCATCGGTATCGTTACCATACCGTTCCGTTGGGAAGGTGACAAGAAAATCGACCAGGCATTAGACGGTGTCGAGGAAATCAGCAAGCACGTAGACGCATTGCTGGTGATCAACAACGAAAAGTTAAGCGAAATATATAATGACCTTTCCGTAGACGATGCTTTTGACAGAGCGGACGATACCCTCTCGATAGCCGCCAAGAGTATCTCGGAGATCATTACCCTGCACGGAAAAGTCAACCTCGACTTTAACGATGTAAAGACGGTGCTGAAAGACGGTGGCGTAGCCATCATGAGTACCGGATACGGGGAAGGGGAAGGACGCGTAAGCGCTGCCATACAGAATGCGCAACACTCACCGTTGCTAAACAACAACAATATATTCGACTCCAAGAAAGTATTGCTGAACGTCTCTTACAGTTCTCAGCACAAACTGATGATGAATGAGATGGACGAGGTAAAGGAATTTATGAACCGTTTCAGTCGTGATTTTGAGACCAAGTTTGGTATCGCTATTGATGACAGCTTGGGCGATCAAGTGAAAATCACCTTGCTGGCTACCGGATTCGGTATTCAGGACATTCATATGAAAGAAATGGATAACCGCATCTCGCAACGTAGCGTCGAAGAGCAACAACGTCTTGCAGAGCTGGAAGAAAAAGAGGAGGAAAGACGCAACCGCCGCGAAAGATTTTATGATGATAAAGGAGGAAGCAAACAGAGAAAGCGCCGCCATATTTATATCTTCAGCGCAGAAGATCTTGACAATGAAGACATCATCGCCATGGTAGAAAGCACCCCGACTTACCTGCGCAACAAGACAACCATAGATAAAATCAGAGGCAAAGCATCCTTGAAAGAGGAAATCACTCCTGAAGAAGCGGTGGATGAAAGCGGACTAATCACTTTTTAAGGGGAGAAAAGAGCATGGAGAGGGAAGAAGGAAAAAAGACCCTTCAACTTAATCGCGAATAATAAACAGCTAAATAGTAATATAGAATCATGGATTTATTTGAAAGAGTCAGCGAAGACATTAAAAACGCAATGAAGGCGAAAGACAAAGTAGCCCTTGAAACATTGAGAAACGTAAAGAAATTCTTCCTTGAAGCTAAGACTGCTCCGGGGGCTAACGATACTTTGACAGATGATGCAGCACTGAAAATCATTCAGAAGCTCGTGAAACAAGGAAAAGATTCTGCGGAAATTTACATCGGACAAGGCCGTCAGGATCTTGCAGAAGGTGAATTGTCACAAGTGAGAGTAATGGAAGCTTATCTGCCCAAACAAATGACACCGGAAGAACTGGAAGCCGCACTAAAGGAAATTATTGCCGAAACGGGCGCCACCAGCGGTAAGGACATGGGCAAAGTTATGGGAGTAGCTTCTAAGAAACTCGCCGGCCTGGCCGAAGGTCGTGCCATCTCTGCAAAAGTAAAAGAGCTCCTGGGATAATCACATTTTCCGTACAGGAAGGCTCGGGAATCGAAAAAATAGAGAAAAACAGGGTATTCCTGTTGTTTTTACTCCCTTCACCTGCTTCACCTTTTTGGGCAATCGCCCTATCCATCGGCGATACAGGGTGAAGGGTCGTTACATTTTTATGCATAGTGCAAAATCTTCCCGGAAACGGTACCTATCACCCCTAAGCACCGTACATACAGACTGAATGGACAGTGCTTACGATTGCCGATATGCCGCCATACCTTTCTCCCGCAGGCTTTTGGGGTAGGCCCTTCACCCTATATAGCCGATGAATAAGGCGTTTACCTCTAAAAGGTGAAGCGGGTGAAGGGGGCAAAAACAAACAGGATAAAACCGGAATAAAGTCAATCGAACAGCTCTTTTAATACATCTAAGGATTTTAGTACCGGAAAGTCGGGCAGATGGAGCCGGTAATATTCATTAATGATCGTAAGGCAACGCGCCCGTTCCAAACGGTTCATACCGAAAAGATGCATTGTGTCATAATTCATCCGCATCAGCACTATCAGCCGGGAAGCCTCCTGTGGAGTGATATAAGAAGAATGCAACTGTGGCCGCAACGAAGTAAAACAGGCATTCAGCATATCAAAATAATCTCCGTCATGATAATCCTCCAAATTAGGATATAATCCCAAAAAACGGGAAAGACGCATTAAAAACACCAAATGGAAATTAGCAAACCCCTCGCGGCATTCGTCCAGCCAAGTGATGGAATGTACCAGATAAGCAAACAACGGCCGATTCTCTGCCTCTTCACGAACCACACGATAAAGGAACTCGGCCAAGAAAAGCGCAATAGACGATTTATAAGGATCGTAAGGTATCGAAGAGAAAGGGAAAAAAGACTTCGCTTCTTTTATTTTATAAAGAGTGGCATTGGGACGGAAATCGGCTTCAATCTCTATCAAGGAAAGAGGTTGAAACAATACGGACTTTACCGCCGATTTCCTTGAACGCGGCACCGGAACCAAAAAAGAAACACGCCCCGACAGCTCGGTATACATCTCAACAATATTGGATGTATCATTGTATTTTAGTGTATGAAGAACTATTCCAACCGTTTTTTGTAACATTTTTCTTTCGTTTCAATTGATCGCAAAACTACAAAAAAAAGACGAGAAGTAATCAAGGCTACGCTCTATAACCCCAAAAAGCAAAGAAAAAAAAGAAAATTTTTCCTTGCGTTATCTCACTGATAATCAAAACTAAAAAACGTACAAAGGGGAAAAGCGCTCCATTTCTATGAAAATTTTTCCAGTGAAATATTTGCTAATTCAAAAAAAGTATCTACCTTTGCATCCGCAATCGAGAAACAAACACTCGAAAAGCGAAAAAGAAACGGAAACGTTTCACCAAATGATGGCCCGTTCGTCTATCGGTTAGGACGCAAGATTTTCATTCTTGAAAGGGGGGTTCGATTCCCCCACGGGCTACAATTAAAAAAATAAACGAATTAAAAAAACAGATTAGTCGAGATGGCAAATCACAAATCATCACTTAAGAGAATCAGACAAGAAGAAACAAGAAGACTTCACAACAGATATTATGGTAAAACCATGAGAAACGCTGTTAGAAAGCTTCGCTCAACTACTGATAAAGCAGAAGCTACTGCTATGTATCCTGGTGTTACAAAAATGCTGGATAAGTTGGCTAAAGTGAATATTATTCACAAAAACAAAGCAAGCAATTTAAAATCTAAATTGGCGATTTATATCAATAAACTTGCTTAATACAAGAATTTAGCAATACTTCATACAACACAGAGACTGAGCTTTTTAGCTTGGTCTTTTGTGTATTACAACAAGTCCAAAACCATATTCTCACGGTTCTCCCCTCCCCCTTTCTCCAATTCTTGTTTTTTCACCCTTTATTCTTCCTCAATTCATTTTTTTTTGCTATTTTTGCTCTGTTATTATAACTTAGAAAGGTAATTATGAGCGAAGACTTAATTCCCCAAGTTCCCCAGAACGAAGGATCGTATTCTGCCGATAGCATCCAGGTATTAGAAGGCTTGGAAGCAGTGCGTAAGCGCCCCGCGATGTACATCGGCGACATCAGCGTAAAGGGACTTCATCACTTGGTATATGAAATCGTTGATAACTCTATTGATGAAGCATTAGCAGGTTATTGCGACCACATTGAAGTAACCATCAACGAAGACAATTCAATCACCGTACAGGACAATGGACGCGGTATCCCCGTAGATTTCCATGAAAAAGAACAGAAATCAGCATTGGAAGTAGCAATGACAGTGCTTCATGCCGGTGGTAAGTTCGACAAAGGTTCGTATAAAGTTTCCGGTGGTCTGCACGGTGTAGGTATGTCTTGTGTAAACGCACTGTCTACCCACATGGTTACCCAAGTCTACCGTAACGGTAAGGTTTATCAGCAAGAGTATGAAATAGGAAAACCGCTTTATCCTGTAAAGGAGGTAGGTGTATCGGAACATACCGGAACCAGACAACAATTCTGGCCGGACAATACGATCTTTACCGAAACGGTCTACAAATATGAGATATTGGCAGGCCGCATGCGCGAACTTGCTTACCTGAACGCCGGTATCAAAATCACACTGACAGACCGTCGTACTGTAAATGATGAAGGACAGTTCAAACAGGAGGTATTCTATTCGGAAGAAGGTTTGAAGGAGTTCGTCCGTTATCTGGAATCATCACGTGATCACCTGATCAATGATGTCATCTATCTGAACACGGAAAAACAAGGTATCCCTATCGAAGTGGCTATCATGTATAATACCGGATTCTCCGAAAGCATCCATTCGTACGTAAACAACATCAATACCATTGAAGGCGGTACGCACTTGGCCGGTTTCCGCCGTGCGTTGACGCGTACGCTCAAAAAATATGCCGAAGACAGCAAAATGCTGGAAAAGGTAAAAGTGGAGATTGCCGGAGATGACTTCCGTGAAGGTTTGACAGGTGTCATTTCCGTGAAAGTAGCCGAACCGCAATTTGAAGGACAGACCAAAACGAAGTTAGGAAACAACGAAGTGATGGGAGCCGTAGACCAAGCTGTAGGTGAAGCTCTCTCCTACTATCTGGAAGAGCACCCGAAAGAAGCCAAACAAATTGTCGACAAAGTGATTCTTGCCGCAACCGCCCGTCATGCAGCTCGCAAGGCACGTGAAATGGTGCAGCGCAAATCACCGATGTCCGGTGGCGGACTTCCCGGTAAGCTGGCCGACTGTTCGGACAAAGATGCTACCAAATGCGAGTTGTTCCTTGTCGAGGGAGACTCGGCCGGCGGTACTGCCAAACAGGGCCGTAACCGTGCATTCCAAGCAATCCTGCCTTTACGCGGCAAGATTCTGAACGTAGAGAAAGCTATGTATCACAAAGCTCTTGAGAGCGAGGAAATACGTAATATCTACACAGCATTGGGGGTCACTATCGGAACAGAAGAAGACAGCAAAGCTGCCAATATCGATAAATTGCGTTACCACAAGATCATCATCATGACCGATGCCGACGTCGATGGTTCACACATCGACACGCTGATCATGACGTTCTTCTTCCGCTATATGCCACAAATCATACAGAATGGTTATCTGTACATCGCCACTCCTCCGCTCTACCTGTGCAAAAAAGGTAAAATAGAAGAGTATTGCTGGACAGACGCACAACGTCAGAAATTCATCGATACCTATGGCGGCGGTTCTGAAAACGCTGTTCACACCCAACGTTATAAAGGTTTGGGTGAAATGAACGCCCAGCAATTATGGGAAACAACCATGGATCCGGAAAACCGTATGCTGAAACAGGTAAATATCGAAAACGCAGCTGAAGCCGATTACATCTTCTCCATGTTGATGGGTGAAGACGTAGGTCCGCGCCGCGAATTCATAGAAGATAATGCAACGTATGCAAATATCGATGCATAATACGTTTTTATAAACCAACCTCACATCTTACAACGAAGAAGCGCCGGCAGCAAAGGTAAATCCTTTGAGCCGGCGCTTTTCTTTATAAGACATGGAAAAGCCAATCCATCCGAAAAAGAATCATTTATTTTTATTCTATAAAAATTTAGTACAAGCGGCACATATTCCCGTTTTTTTAGTATTTTTGTTTACAGTATTCAAAAAGGAGGTTCACATGAAAGCGACTACGGCATTCAAAAGTACATTTATCAGCTTGCTATTTTGCATCCCTGCTATTCCTGTATTTGCGCAATCCGTCCCAATAGTTGGAGAGACATATGCTCCATCCCCAAAGCAACTGAGCCCTGCCGATATAAATCTTCCCAACAATTTATTCCGTTGGGAACCTACATATCTACAGACATTAGCTAACCAAAAAGCTATGACAAACCAACACATTCCCTATTTAAGTTTAAATGAAATTAAAGAGAAGAAAGATGTATTCCCTAAAACCCGTCTTTCTTATCACTTAAACACATCTCCCATGACTTTTACAGACACCCTTTTAGGATTGATTAGTGTGGCAACCGAACTTTGGTGTAGCCATTATTACGGAAGAACCGGATCTGATATCTCCACCGCTATTCCCACAACACAAAGCAATACTTTTTAAACCAATCCTCAAATTAGTATTAAAATGCAATCCGACAGTAAAAGAATCGCCTTTTTAGACATTACAAAATGTTTCGCCATTTTTTGTGTTATACTTGGCCATGTCATTCAACAAACATTTCCGGGAGACCCATACCATGATAGTTGGCTATTTCAATTCATTTATTCATTTCATATGCCGCTTTTCATGGTAGTCAGCGGGTATTTCATGGAGAAGGCGTTCGCAATGTCTCCTCTATATTTTCTCAAAAGAAGGTCTATCCAATTATTACTCCCCACCTTAACCTTCTCTATATTATTCATCCTGTTTCACAATATCATATACACCCGCTTTACAGATAAAGACAGCATCAATTTCTTTGCATATTTATCCGGAGGCTGGATGTGGTTTTTGAAATATCTATTCATCTGCGCGGTTATTGCATATGCAAGTAAAAAGATATTCCGCAACGATATCTTAGCTGCATCTCTACCTACAATACTATTAATTATACTGACTCGTACCACCATATTCAGATTATTACCTTTCTTATGGCTTGGGTATTTCCTTCATAAGTACAATGACAGGTTATTTAGGCGTCCCTTAGTCCCCCTCATAGGCAGTCTGATATTTTTCATATTCTTTTTAATCTTTTGGAAAGGAGATTATGACGCCGCTTATCGCATCATTTTCTTCAAAGATGCAGTCAGATTTGATATGCAGAATTTCATCATAACACTCATCCGTTTAGGAGTAGGAGCAGCCGGCAGTATATTTTTTATCGCATTATTCAAAATACTGCTGGAAAGAATAAAAGGTGGAAAACTATTGCAGTTATGTAGCGAAACAGGAAGAAACACATTGGGCATTTATTGTATACAAATCTATCTATTGGAGTTTGGTTTAGAACATATAGCATTCAGATTTAACTTTCCCGGAGCAGTAGTCGCCCAATTAGTTTATGCCATCATCGTATTAATCCTTTGCGATGCCCTTGTCCGTCTCGTCAACAAGAACAAATGGACAGCACTGTTTATGCTGGGACGCTGGAGTCATAAGCCACAGACGAATTAAAAAGTATTTAACTTAAAGAGTATATCTATCTTAAATCCAAACAAATCCATAGACACTACCCTTAAAACAGGAGAATGTATCGAGACTCAATCTCAGAGAAAATAAACTTTTAATCTAAAACTTGACAATCCTCATCCGCAATAAAAAGAGCCATATCTTTACTCAAAAATAGAGTATAATATGGCTCTTTTATATTCACCAGTTATAGCCTGTAACTTTTCTGAAGATTCATTTTAGTTCTGACAACCTCTCACAAAAAACAATCCGACTAAAGATACCTTAAAAATCACTGCCTGAAAAAACGTTCTGTCCTTCCGGGCGAAAACAATTCCCAAAGAGAAGCGACCGTCCATCCCGGAGCAAAAATATCATTATAAAAACCTTTACCATTACGACCATAATCCCAATTGGTGTGTTGCACTACCTCCGGATAATATCCCGTTTTTGCAATGCCGCAAAAATGCCCCTTATGAGGAAGAAGTTGACGCATAGAGGTACTCATCACCGCAGCAAACTGAGAAAAACGGGGCTCGCCATATTCCTTCGAAAGCCAGTTGAGAATAGAAGCAAATTCAAAAACAAATACATCGATGTGATTATTTTCAACGGAGACATTGCCCCAACCACGAGTTTTAAACCCCAAGTCACCCAACATCTGCCCCGGTGCAAAGGGTACATCCCAAGTATAGTACCAGGAAAGGGCGAAATAGGCAGCTTTCTTAGCCAAAGCAGCATAATGCTCCCTTTCGGCTCCTTTGGAAACCAATGCCAGATAATAGGCAGCAGTAGAAGCATAAAGCGAAGCCTCCTTATCCTCACAGTTTGCATCCAGTGTAGACGAAAAGTAATCTGATTTTGAGATCAATTCTTTCTCCAGATAATTTACGGTACGCTTGGCACTCTCGAGATAACGTTTATCTTTGAAATATCGGGCCCCCATTACCAAAGGAAGTGTAGCCGATGGAGTACTCCCCCCACTCTTATCCGTAATGGTAAAGTCATCCTTAAACTTACGTGGAAAACTGCCATTCTCATTCTGGAGTTTCAAGAACATATCGAGCATCGTTTTCAAACGCTTTTCCCATTCGGGGTGTTTCCGCCCTCTCTCCTTTTCATATTGCAGATAATGCAACAAAGCATAAATCCCCTCTGACTGACGACGTATACTATGCATTTCACCAGAATCGCCCTGGTGATAGTCCACACGCTCATTGAAGAACCCAGACTCAGAGAAACCCTCCTCCAGATAGCTGTCGATAACTGCATTAGCATTTTGAACCAATTCTGCACGCTGATTTGCTTCTCCATATTCCAAAGCATTGAAGGCATTCAACAATGTGCGACCTACAAAACCGATTTCTGCCACAGAACCACTCTCACAAGTAGCCGTAAGCAAGCCTTCGCCAGAAAAGTAATTGGTAGCATTGCCACTTACATAACTCTCCACAAAGAAATTACTCATCACCTCTTTCATCTTATCCTCCGAATAGGGCGTTTCTACCGGCTGTGGTTTATAAGTGTCATAGCAATACTCCCAAGCCCGCTGTACAAACTGAGAAAAATCCTCACTTTTATCGTTGCGAAGTTCCCACACAAGGGAGATACTCTCCCCTTTAGCCAGTTTCTGAAAAGCCTCTACGGCAGATGCCAGCGTAAGTTTACGGATGTATGTTTTGGGAGCTTCCCGGAAAGGGAATCCGAAAGCGAGATAAGAGATACCACCTACATTCTCGAAACCCGTATATCCGACTGAAGTCTTTCCAGAGAGAATCACCTCTCCTTCTTTATGGGTAGTCAAAGCATCCGTATCGTAGGTTGCCAGACGAATCACCGACATCGATTCGCCGCTCTGTTCATTAAAAATAGCCGTCAAAGGAGAGCTCAACCGATCCTCACGTACCACCCAACTATCAGAGGTGTGAAAAGAGGGTGCTTCCTGGGGCGAACGCAAATTACGCCGATACCAAAAACCCGGTAAATAGAACTGACAGTCTTTATGATGAAATCCGGTTTTCACCTGCTGGCCGTAATTGAAATAAACGTCTTCCAATGCGGTTAAAAAGACAGTGATCCGTTCTCCATTATCACATTTTTCTACTTTCTGGAAAATATTCACCGGCAGTTTCTCCGTTCCAGCCAACTCGTAATCAAAGTAATTACCAACCAACCTCTGCATCTTGAGTGCATGAACTTCTGCCGAATTCCCAGGAACCTTTAATGCCAACGTAGCCGATACAGACTCCGGAGTATAATTGACTGCCCCCAACATTGCTATACCCGACAACGCTACCGCACAACAAAAAAATCGTTTAATCATTGCATTCATGTTCATTTATCTTTTTATTGAATATATACTTTGAAATAAACTTAATAAAGATAAGCTTAATGAATACAAAGATAAAGGCAATGAAGGCTTACAAATAAAACAAAAATTCCAATATATAAAACTATATAGTCAAATTCGCTTTTAAAAGAATATTTAAAGGGGATCAAATAATTCCTTGGGTCTCTAACTCCCGCGCTGTAAGTTCCAATTCTTCATACCATGCTTTTCCGAACTTACGAATCAACGGTTCTTTCAAGAATTTATAAACAGGCAGATTTTCTTTTCTACCAAGCAATACCGCCGCCTTGCAAACATCCCAACGATGATAGTTTACCGCTTTATAAGACCCATAATTTCCGACACGGATCGGGTATAAATGACATGAAACAGGTTTATAGAAATCAACCTTCCCGGCACGATAAGCTTTCTCTATTGCACAATAGCAGCAACCTTTCTCATCATAACAGGTAAATACACAATCTTTATTATTCACGATGGAAGTTACCAAGTCTCCCTCTTGATCCGTATATACCACCCCCTGCTCTTCAATCACCCTACGCGCTTCAGGTGACAATTCGTCCCAAATCGCAGGAAGTGCTTCTTCCAGTTTGGCTACTTCTTCCAATTCTACCGGCGCCCCGGCATCTCCTTCAATACAACATTCGCCTTTACAAGCATCCAGATTGCAAAGGAATTTCTCGCGAAACACATCAAAACTTACTACAACGTTGTCGATCTGAATCATAATCTTATTCGAAAAAAAGGGCGGATAGAAACCCGCCCTCATTATAATATAAGGATCGTTCTTACTTAATCAATACTTTGCCATTCATTTCGGCAGGGACTTCAAGGCCCATAATTTTCAAAATAGTAGGCGCTACATCGGCCAAGCGTCCATTTTCTACCTTAGCGTTCTTATTCTCTGTAACATAAACACAAGGAACAGGATTCAAAGAGTGGGCTGTATTCGGAGTGCCATCTTCATTCAATGCATGATCGGCATTACCATGATCGGCAATAATGATGGCTTCATAACCTTGTGCTTTAGCAGCTTCGACCGTTTCTTTGACACAAGCATCTACTGCAACCACTGCCTTTTCGATTGCCTCATAAATACCGGTATGCCCTACCATATCACCGTTTGCATAGTTCACAACGATGAAATCATACTTATTCTCATTAATGGCAGCTACCAATTTATCTTTTACTTCATAAGCACTCATTTCCGGCTTCAAATCATAGGTTGCCACCTTAGGCGAAGGAACCAGAATACGGTCTTCGTTTTCATAAGGAGTTTCACGACCACCATTGAAGAAGAAAGTTACATGAGCGTACTTTTCTGTTTCAGCGATATGAAGCTGTTTCAAACCTTTGGCTGCCAGATATTCACCCAAAGTATTCATTACGTTCTCCTTATCAAACAATATATGAACTCCTTTGAAAGAAGCGTCATACGGAGTCATACAGTAGTATTGCAATCCGGGTATGGTATGCATTCCCGCTTCCGGCATATCCTGTTGGGTAAGAACCACGGTCAATTCTTTGGCACGGTCGTTACGATAATTAAAGAAAATAACCACATCACCTTCTTTGATCGTACCATCTACATTGGCATTTGCAATCGGTTTGATAAATTCATCGGTAATCCCTTCATCATAAGACTCCTGCATAGCTTGGACCATATCCGACGCTTTTTTTCCCACACCGTTCACCAACAGATCATAAGCTTCTTTTACACGCTCCCAACGTTTATCACGGTCCATAGCATAGTAACGTCCGATGATAGAAGCTATCTTACCGGCAGACTTTGCACAATGCGCTTCCAGTTGTTCGATAAAACCTTTACCGCTCTTAGGATCCGTATCACGACCATCCATGAAACAGTGTACATACGTATTCTCAATACCGTATTCTTTGGATATATCGCAAAGTTTGAAAAGATGGTCCAATGAACTATGCACACCACCGTCTGAAGTCAGCCCCATGAAATGAATATTCTTCCCGTTTTCTTTAGCATAAGTGAAAGCAGAAACGATTTCGGGATTCTTCATGATACTGTTGTCACGGCAAGCCAGATTGATTTTCACCAAATCCTGGTAAACCACACGTCCGGCACCAATATTAAGATGACCGACTTCCGAGTTCCCCATTTGTCCATCCGGCAAACCAACATTCTCACCGCTTGCCTGTAACTGAGAATGAGGATATGTTTTTACTAAATAATCCCAATAAGGAGTAGGAGTATTGAAAATTACATCATCTTTCCCCTGGTCGCCTATTCCCCAACCATCAAGGATCATTAAAAGGGCTTTCTTACTCATAATATCTATAAATTAAATTGATTTTTATACTCATTCTTAATTTCGGGCGCAAAGTTACAAAAAAACAGCTGTTAACAGACTCTGTTTATCTATAAATTACCTAATATTCGATACTTTACGCAAAAAGAAAAAGGAAAATACAGGCAGTACAGAATAAAATCCGTACTTTTGCCTCGCTTAAAAAATAGATGAATATAAATATGGACGATTCAAACCCGCGAACGTGCAACAGTATTAACTAAAGCGAACAGAGCCATACAAGTGTCATGATGCCTCTGTTCGGATTAAAAAACAAACGAAAGGAGGCAATAAGATGAGAAAGTATCTTTATTGTGAGGCTGGCTTTGTGGAAAAATCACAATGGCTCCCCAATAGTTGGGTAAATGTAGTATGCCCCGATGCTAATGATTTTGAATTCCTGACCAAAGAACTACAAGTTCCCGAGTCTTTTCTAAATGACATCGCCGATACCGATGAACGTCCCCGTACAGACACTGAAGGCAATTGGCTATTGACAATCTTACGTATTCCCGTACAGAATAATCAAAACGGTATCCCATTCAGTACAGTACCTATCGGTATTATCACCAACAACGAAATCATCGTTTCCGTATGCTATCATAACACGGAATTACTTCCGGACTTCATAGAGCATACCCGTCGGAAAGGTATCGTTGTACGCAATAAACTGGATTTGATCTTGAGATTAATCTATTCCTCTGCCGTATGGTTTCTGAAATATCTGAAACAGATCAATGTAGATATCACTGCTGCAGAAAAAGAATTGGAAAAGAGTATTCGCAATGAAGACTTGCTCCGCCTGATGAAACTGCAAAAAACACTTGTATATTTCAATACATCCATCCGTGGTAATGAAGTGATGATCGGTAAATTGAAGAGCATTTTTCAGGACACAGACTATCTGGATCAGGAACTGGTAGAAGACGTTATCATTGAATTAAAACAGGCATTTAATACAGTCAACATCTACAGTGATATTCTTACAGGTACAATGGACGCTTTTGCTTCCATTATTTCCAACAATGTGAATGCCATCATGAAACGCATGACAAGCTTGTCTATTACGTTGATGATACCAACGTTGATAGCAAGTTTTTACGGTATGAATGTCGATATCCATATTGACGAAATCCCTCATGCTTTCGTCTGGATAGTACTGGCTTCTGCCATATTATCTGCACTGACATTCATTGTTTTCAGAAAAATTAAATGGTTCTGAATAACTTTCAGCACAAATACAAGCATCTTACCACACTATTATTTTAACTAAACGAAGCAAACGTTTCCACAGATAATAAAATCGTCCGGATGAAAAAGGCAATCAATTTCATCCGGACACTAAAAAATAGAAAAATAACGTCTAAGCGGTCTAAAATCATGTCTAAACATAAATAAGAAGTGCCTAACTATAACATATTGTCTTCTTACCCAATAAATTATAAAACACTTTTTAACCCCAAAATTTGCCACATTCAGTAATATTGTCTATTATTGCAAATAAAATTATATTAGCGTTAAAAACCCAAAGCAAACATTTATGGAAAAAAGACACTTAAGACTCATACCTATCGTCCTTTCCGCTTCATTATTTACATTTTCCTGTGTAGATAATGATTACGATCTGACCGATGACATTGATCTCACGATTCAAGTAGGAGGCAGTGAATTCGCTATTCCCGGAGGAGAAACAGAACCGATTCTGCTTAGTAAAATTCTGGACATAGAGGAAGACGGCGTTGTCAAGACAGATGAATACGGCAATTATTACTTATGGCAAGAAGGCTCAGAAACGACTACCGATATTTCAGTAGATGATTTTGAGATAAACAGTCCCGACATCAATCCAATAAATCAAGTGTTGAATTTCAACCTTCCATCTATAGGCGGTGTTCAGGAAAATCTTCCTCCTATCACTTTGGATGAAATGACTACAAATTTCAAACTTGACGGAACAGAACTTCCCAAAGAAATCAAATCTCTGTCTCTTATCAGTATGGACATGGAAGCCGTCGTTCATTTTTCATTTGAACCAGCTATTGCTGAAAACTTATACTTAGAAGTCATTAACCTGCAATTCCCGGAGTTCATACAATCATCTCGATTAACTCATGGACTTTTACAACTTGAAAATGAAAAAGCCAACAGGATAGATGGACTGTCTGTCACAGTACCTATTGATGGAATAGATTGCAGGCAAGATGGCGTCAGATTCGAAGGAGGCAATATCCTTATTGAGGGAAATATTTCTTTGACAGGTGAGGTAACTATTAATACCGGAGAAATCCTTGTAGGTGAGGGGCCTGCTTCCGTTACATTGAAAGTTGATATCACCCTGCAAGATAAACAGACTAAAAAACAAATCATCAAAATAAAAAGTATAGTAGGTAAAGTGGAACCGGATATCGACATCACTATTGACCCGGTAACTATATCCGGATTGCCCGATTTCTTGGATGACGAAAGAGTTACCCTGTCGGTAGAAAAGCCCATGATATTCTTCACAGCCAATAATAATACACCTGTAGCAGCCCAAGTAAAAGGTGAAATCACTTCTTATATCACTAAAGATAATCAAAAGGAACAACTTGGAGATCCTGTGAATCATCCTGTTAAATTCGATTTTACAATAAATAAGGAAACAGAAGAAAAGTTCTGTCTTTTGCCACCGGATGTACCGACAGATATTGAAGGAGTTACTACTTTTGTCGAAGTGGAAAATTTACCTACCTTGATTTCAAGAATACCGGATTTATTTGAATTCGAAGTAACCGCTGAAGCAATCCAGGCCGAAACGGAAATCCAACTAAACCATACTTATGGCATTACCACCGATTATGATGTCAATGTACCTTTTGTTTTCGGTAAAGACGTTACTCAAATTGTTTATAAAGACAGCGTAGACGGATGGTATGAAGACCTAAAAGACTATGAAATAAAACAAGTAAACGCAACAGCCACAGCTGTTAATAAAATACCGTTAGGATTGAACTTTACAGCGAAAGCACTGACTGTAGATGCTCAAGGTAATCCGGAAGAATTAAAAGGCGTAACAGTCACTGTAAAAGTTGACGGAGAGAAGGACGGTATCATCAAAGCCGGTAAAAACAATGTAGCCGCCGAAAGCGCATTAGTCATCGAAATAAAAGAAACAACCGCCGGTGCAGTTAAGAAATTAGACGGATTGGCTTTCGAGATCGTTGCAGCCTCAGGAACAGACGCCCAAGGACAACAACTAAACGAAAATCAAACGTTACAGTTAAAAAATGTCCGATTGAAAGTACCTGGCGGTGCAATTGTTGATTTGAATTAATTTGAAGATGTATAAAAACGATAAAACAATGAAACACTATAAATTAAAAGCCATACTGGCCTCATTCTTCATTCTTTATACCACAGGTGTAGGAGCACAGAATCTCAATTCAAGCTACTTCATGGAAGGTATGACTTATCGCCATCAGCTCAATCCGGCATTCATGGGTGAAAGCAACTATATAAACATGCCGCTTTTCGTATTGGGTAATTTTAATGTCGGCGTCCAGGGAAATATCGGCGTTAACGATTTCCTTTATAAATACAATCAGAATGGATATAAGCTGACTACATTTATGAATCCAAGCGTCAGCAATAGTGAGTTCTTAAGCAACCTACACACCAACAATCATCTAAGCATGAATTTGAGCATGCCGATCATTGCATTCGGCTTCCGGGGCTTTGGTGGTTTTAATACATTTGAAATAGGATTCCGCTCCAATACTTCTATCAATCTGCCTTATGGACTCTTTGATTTCATGAAGACAGGAATGAGCAATGAAGCCGGTAGTCACTACACTGTAGAAGATCTGACCGTACGCTCTAATAACTATGCAGAGGTAGCCTTAGGGCATTCTCACGAAATCATCAAAGACCGCTTAACGATCGGTGCTAAAGTCAAATTTTTGGTAGGAGGCGCCAATGCAGAAGCCAAAATTAAAAAGATGGATATCACCATGGGACAAGATGAATGGCTCATCGATGCAGAGGGACAATTAGAAGGATCACTAAAGGGTGGTTATTTTGAAAGCAAAGAGCCGGACGAAAATGGCAAGCCCGGTGAAATTGACGGTTTCGATATTGATGGTCCCGGCATAGGCGGTTTTGGTGTCGGATTCGATCTGGGTGCTGTATACAAAATGGATGACTTTGTAGAAGGATTGACGCTATCTGCAGCTTTGCTGGATTTGGGTTTCATCAAATGGAATAACGGATTAAAGGCTAAAATGATACATCGTTACACTTTTAAAGGATTTGAAAACCCGATTGCCGTAAAACCGGACGAAGGCCAGCCAGGTGATATCGACGACGAATTAGATAACTTGGGAGACCAATTCGAAGAATTCATCAAATTCCGCGATGAAGGTACAGTTAGCAGCCGTACTACTAAATTGGCAACAACAATGAATATCGGAGCAGAATACGTTCTTCCTTATTATAAAAACTTGAAATTCGGTTTGCTTTCATCCACTCACTTTAACAAACCGTTCACATGGTCGGAAGCACGCCTTTCTGCCAATGTTGCTCCGGTAAGATGGTTTGAAGCTTCCGTCAACTATGCAATAAGCAGCTTTGGTTCATCGTTAGGATGGGTATTGAATTTCCATCCGAACGGATTCAACTTCTTCATTGGAACAGACCATATGATTACCAAAGTTACACCGCAATATGTACCTGTAGGCAATGCTAATGCAAATGTAAGTTTGGGATTCAATATTACTTGGGGAAAGAAGAAGGCCAAAAAAGTTGTAAAGACTACTACAACTACAATATCAGAATTCTAAAGACAACTGACCATCTCCTAAGAGATTAAAAGTCATTCGATGATAAGGAGAGACACCGTGTTCTGCGATAGCAGCACGGTGTTTTTTCGTAGGATATCCTTTATTATGATCCCAATCATAGTAAGGAAACTCTTGGTGCAACCGGTTCATGTAATCATCACGATAGGTCTTGGCTAAAATGGATGCTGCTGCAATAGAAAGATATTTTCCATCCCCTTTTACCACCGTCGTATGAGGGATTTCCAGATATTTCTTGAAACGATTCCCATCAATCAGCAAATGTTCAGGACGTACCTTCAACTGATCTATCGCCCGATGCATAGCAAGAAAAGAAGCATTAAGAATATTTATCTCATCAACTTCTTCGGGAGAAACAACTCCTACCGCCCAAGCAACAGCCTCTTTCTCTATCACCTCACGCAATGTATAACGTTGCTTTTCGGTGAGTTGCTTAGAATCATTCAACAGTTCATTCCTAAAGTCTTGTGGAAGAATAACAGCAGCAGCATAGACAGAACCGGCCAAACACCCCCGACCAGCCTCATCACAACCGGCTTCTATTGTATCTCCATTCAAATACGGTAATAACATAATCGTTTTATTATAACTTAAAAACCGTACAAAGATAAGAGAATAAAAAAAGGATGCCGAGAAAAAGCATCCTTTTATATTGAACATAGTTCTAAAATTATATTTTTTGAAAAGTAGATTTGTCATAGTATTCATAGTCGGAATCTTTCTCTGATGACTCCAATATCAATTCAGAATCAGTCAGTTTCAGAACTGTGTAAACTTCATTATCTTCAGAATCATCATCATAGGCATAAATTATAGTCAACTTATCACCTTCCAATTTCCATTTTCCGGTATCACCATCAGCAACTACCGTACCATCTTCATTGAATGTAACTGTAAAATCCCCTTCTTCATTCCATTCATCATTATACTCTGGATTATTTGCATACTTTTCATATCCTTCCGACCAAGTGCATTGCCATTTACCTACCAAAGTATCTCTTCCTCCTATCTCATCATCATCGCCACAAGAAATAAGACTTACACTCATAATAGCAAACAACATAAAAGATAAAAACTTCAAGTTTTTCATATATAACAACTATTTTTCGCTTATGGCTCTCACTTTCAGCATTCATTAATAAAACATAGCACAAGAGCCTTTAAAGAGAATATTTCTCTCTAACATGCCATAAATAAATTATAATTCACAAAGATAAAGCTATTATAAACAACCAAAAAATACAAAAATAGCTAAACAAGAATATTTTGCAAAATAATGTGATTATTCAACATAAAAAAGTGATTATCTTGCAAAAAAAATCAGTGACCGATTATTATCAGATGAAACGATATAATAAAATAGTGGCGACTAAATGTATTTTCATTCAGCCGCCACTACCCTATATTTTTTAATTTTAGAATATGCTCCAAGCAACTGTTAAGCCTGCCATTACAATGGCTACCATACTCATAAGCTTGATTAAAATATTCAGACTCGGTCCGGAAGTATCTTTAAATGGATCACCCACCGTATCCCCCACGACAGTTGCCTTATGAACCTCACTCCCTTTACCGCCAAAGTTACCTTCTTCCACATACTTTTTGGCATTGTCCCAAGCTCCTCCGGCATTAGCCATGAAGATAGCCAACACAAAACCACTGCTCAAACCACCAATCAACAACCCAACGACTCCGGTTACCCCAAAGACAACTCCGGTCAGAATAGGGGCTATAATTGCAATAAGTGACGGAATAACCATTTCCCGTTGAGCACCTTTGGTAGAGATAGCTACGCAACGTTCATAATCCGGTTCTGCTTCTCCGGTCAAAATTCCTTTTATTTCACGAAATTGACGGCGAACCTCATCAACCATATGCCCGGCAGCTCGTCCAACGGCATTCATTGTTAATCCACAGAAGAGAAAAGCCATCATAGAACCAATAAAAATGCCGGAAAGTACCTTAGGATTCATCAAGGTAACATCGTAATAGTTCATGAAATCGACAAAAGTAGCATTAGCTGTTGCAATAATATCACCATTTGGCATCGTTAATTCTATGGTACCGAGACGGGTTAATCCGATGCGTATCTCTTCTATATAAGAAGCAAGCAAAGCAAGTCCGGTCAAAGCAGCAGATCCGATAGCAAAGCCCTTGCCGGTAGCTGCGGTCGTATTACCCAACGAATCAAGGGCGTCCGTCCGTTTACGGACTTCCTCACCGAGAGCAGACATCTCGGCATTACCACCCGCATTATCTGCAATAGGACCATAAGCGTCGGTAGCGAGGGTGATTCCTAAAGTGGAAAGCATGCCGACAGCTGCTATACCGATCCCATAAAGCCCCATGCCGACATTGTCGAAATCAAAACCGGAAGCAAACAGGAAAGAAGCAATAATACCTACCACCACTGCCAAAACCGGAATAGCCGTGGAAAGCATACCTAAACCAATGCCGGAAATAATAACGGTAGCAGGCCCTGTCTTACCGCTTTCACTCAATTTCTGTGTCGGACGATAGGATTGTGATGTGTAATATTCGGTAGAACGCCCGATAACAATACCGACGATCAATCCCACCACTACAGCACAGGAAATCCACATCCAGTTATCGAGTTGCAACAACCAGAGAATAAAGAAAGTGGCCACAACGATTAAAACAGAACTGAGATTTGTTCCGAAAGCAAGAGAATTCAAGAGGTCTTTCATTTTGGCATCTTCCTTCGTGCGGACAGAAAAGATACCGATAATGGAAAGTAAAATCCCTACAGCCGCAATCAACATAGGCGCAATAACTGCTTTGAACTGCATGACTGTATCTCCTGTATGCATAAAAGCGGCGGCTCCCAAAGCAGCAGTAGCCAAAATGGATCCGCAATAGGATTCATAAAGATCGGCACCCATGCCGGCTACATCACCCACATTATCACCTACATTATCAGCAATTGTAGCCGGATTACGCGGGTCGTCCTCAGGAATACCAGCCTCGACTTTACCTACAAGATCAGCCCCCACGTCGGCTGCTTTGGTGTAAATACCGCCACCCACACGGGCAAACAATGCCTGAGTAGAAGCACCCATACCAAAAGTAAGCATAGTGGTAGTAATAATGCATAGTTTATGAGTAGGAGTCAATACATCCGCAGGAATGGCCCAATTCAACAGCAGATACCAGAAAGATATATCAAGAAGGCCGAGACCTACCACCACCAATCCCATCACTGCCCCGCTACGAAATGCAATCCGCAACCCGGCATTCAAAGATTTACGAGCCGCATTTGCCGTACGGGCAGAGGCATAAGTAGCTGTCTTCATCCCCAAGAATCCCGACAATCCGGAGAAAAAACCTCCTGTAAGAAAAGCAATAGGTACCCACGCATTCTGTACTTGAAAGCCATAGGCCATAATTGAAAACAATATTACCAAACCGAAGAACACCCACCCCACAATCTTATACTGTTGTTTCAGATAAGACATGGCACCTTTGCGCACAGCAGCAGCAATCTTAATCATTTGAGGAGTACCTTCACTCTCTTTCATCATCTGCTTATGAAAATAATAAGCAAAGCAGAGAGCCAATACAGAGGCGGCCGGAACCAACCAGAAAAGCAAGCTATCCATAGAATAAATATTAGAGGTTTAACGAAAGGATAAAAGTATTGATTCTAAATGAAATAGGCAAATAAAAATTAAAGAAATTTCGATGGTCACACTCTGCTTTCTTTTCGAACGGACTACAATGAAATCATTTCGAACGAGAGAGAGCCTCTCCCTTGACAATCCGTATTCAACTTGGATCCGATATAACTTTTATTCCACATAGTTTCCCTATCTTCCAAAAAGCGATGTAGCATCATGATTATATCGAACTGAGGCTATATAGAGACGGCAATCAATAAATTCGTCCTTGTACTGGTTTGCAACACAGTTGCACCACAAATCTCCTACCTTTGCATCAACAAAAGAAAAAAAGTCATGGGATGTAATTGTAATCATCACTCCGGTTGTCATATACAGGAGGAAAAGAAGAAGAAAAGTAAAAACCTACCCGTCATTATCAGTCTTATAATGTTGGGAACGGGAATGGGAATGAATCATTTCGGTTGGTTCACCCTGCCGGGTAGTGCATTGGTATGGTATGCGATCGCCTACCTCATCGCAGGCTGGCCTGTATTGCGGGAAGCTTTCGAACAGCTCCGTCAAGGAGATTTTTTCAACGAATTCATGCTGATGGGAATTGCTACCATCGGTGCATTTTGTATCGGCGAATATCCTGAAGGAGTAGCCGTAATGCTCTTTTACTCCATAGGTGAGGCTTTTCAAGACCGTGCGGTAGGGAATGCACAACGAAATATTAAAGCCCTATTGGATGTACGCCCGGAGACAGCTACCGTGATACGTAACGGGCAGCCCGAAACAGTACATCCAGAAACAGTAAACGTAAATGAACTCATTGAAATAAAAGCCGGAGAACGCGTCCCTCTTGACGGAACAATGCAAAACGAACAAGCCTCATTCAATACTGCTGCTTTAACAGGTGAAAGCCGCCCGCGCACCATCCGCAAGGGAGAACCGGTACTTGCCGGTATGATTGCCACCGACCGTGTGATACAGCTCATTGTAAGTAAACCATATAATGAAAGTACACTTGCACGAATACTTGTCATGGTACAGGAAGCAAACGAACGGAAAGCTCCCGTAGAACTGTTCATCCGGAAATTCGCACGCATTTATACACCCATTGTAACCGGATTGGCCGTACTGATTGTTCTGATTCCTTTCTTGTACTCACTGGGCATGCCGGCATTCGATTATATATTTAGAGACTGGCTCTATAGAAGTCTGGTATTTCTGGTAATCTCTTGTCCTTGTGCACTCGTTGTCAGTATCCCGTTAGGATACTTCGGAGGAATCGGAGCCGCTTCTCGCGCGGGTATCCTATTTAAAGGTGGCAACTACCTGGATGCCATCACACAAATAAACACAGTGGTATTCGACAAAACAGGTACGCTGACAAAAGGAGTTTTCGAAGTACAACACGTAGAAAGCGTCTTATCTACCCAAGAAGAATTATTACGATACATCGTCTCTGCCGAACAACAGAGCACCCACCCGATAGCCCGCGCCATCAGTGAATATGCCTATAAGAAAGAAATCCCCCTACTCCCGTCTTCCGCCACAACGGAAATCCCCGGGCATGGGCTGGAAGTATATCTGGACGGACACAAAGTATTGGTAGGAAATCCACGACTGCTCTCCCGTTATCAAATAGCCTATCCTATGGAATTGAACACGATAGCAGATACCATTGTTGTCTGTGCTGTCGATGGTGTCTATGCCGGTTATCTGCTGTTATCGGATACTCCGAAAGAAGATGCCATAACCGCCGTCAAAGAGCTAAAAACATTAAATATTGATAATATACAGATCTTATCTGGAGACAAACAAGCAATTGTTTCTAAATTAGGGACGGAATTAGGGATATCACAGGCATACGGCGATCTATTACCGGAAGGAAAAGTTGCTCATATTGAAGCATTAAAAACCAATCCCTCCAATCGTATCGCCTTCGTGGGAGACGGTATCAATGATGCACCTGTACTTGCCATGAGTAATGTCGGCATAGCGATGGGAGGGTTGGGAAGTGACGCGGCTATCGAAACTGCAGATATCGTTATACAAAACGACCAACCCGCCAAAGTAGCTACCGCCATTCGTATCGGCCGTGCAACGAGACGCATTGTATGGGAGAATATCATTCTCGCTTTCGGGGTTAAGTTCGCAGTGCTGCTATTAGGCGCTATCGGCATAGCCACCATGTGGGAAGCGGTCTTCGCCGATGTCGGAGTTGCTTTAATCGCGATCCTTAATGCCATACGGATACAGAAAAAGAAATTCTAACCTCCTGTGGAAAGATGGAAATTGTTCTATCGGGGAAAGAAAGGTATTCGGGAAAAGTAAAATACCGTAAAAAAGGAACACTTATTATGGAAGAAGATATTTATTTGAAAAAACTGGCGCAACGGAACATCAAGCCGACTGCCATGCGGTTGCTTATCCTTCGCGCCATGATGCAGTTTGACCGTGCTTTCAGCCTGCTCGACCTGGAAACATACTTGGATACAGTGGATAAATCCACACTATCACGTACCATCAACCTCTTTCTGAAACATCATCTGATACATGGTATAGACGACGGTTCCGGTTCACTGAAATATGCAGTCTGCGGCAATGAATGTAATTGTGATATTGACGATTTACATGTACACTTTTATTGTACAAACTGTCATCGGACATATTGTTTGCGGAATATCCATATACCCACCGTAAGTCTTCCCCAGCACTTTACAGCAGAAAGTATCAATTATGTGATAAAAGGATTGTGCGACCATTGCTCACACTAAATAAAACAAAAAGGTCACACAAAGAGACTAAAACTCCCCCGATACCGGCTTTTGAACCGCACTCCAAAAGTTAACCACGAAACTTTTGGAGTGCAGTTTGATTTCCTGCCTGACAATCGGGGGAGTTTTATATTCTATTCGATGGTTACCGCAGTTCCGGTAGCTGTTACCATTAGCATGCTTCCGCTACCTCCTACGGTTTCATAATCCAGATCGACACCGATAACGGCATTGGCTCCCAAACGGGCAGCTTGTTCTTCCATCTCTCTAATTGCCGTATCTTTCGCCTGTCTCAGCACCTCCTCATATGCTCCGGAACGTCCGCCTACAAAATCGCGGATACCCGCCAAAAAATCACGAAACACATTGGCACCGATAATCGTCTCACCGGAAACGATACCATAATAACGAATTATTCTTTTCCCTTCAATAATGGGAGTGGTTGTTACTAACATACTCTTTTCTTTTTTAGTTTACTTGTACCAAATTAGACGTACAAACGACCTAAAAAGTTGCAGTTTCTTCCTGTTTTTTTCCCCATCCGGGATTCTGGATAAGTTTCGAATCCGGATAATCTATCTCTTGCTGAGGGATAGGCAGAAGCTGCTGATAGCTCTCTATCTTCAACTGTCCGGTAGCAAGATCATTACGACGCAAGAAAGCGAAGTAACTGCCAAAGCCTTTCAACTCACCTTGCCAGGTAGAACGCAAAGATTCAATAAAATCGGCTCCACTGACCGGCGGTAAATTACGGGCTTGCCGTACACGATTCAGATAATCCATAGCTTCGCCTTGATTACCCAAACGATAAGCACACTCGGATGCAGACAGCAGTACCTCAGTGTAAGTAACGAAAGGCACATAATCATTCTCTTTCAATACATTTTCATACGATTCCGGTTGTGCGCTGGTCAACAACCCCCAAATAAGTTCTCTTGAATTTCGGGTAAGAGAAGCACTCGAAGACAGTTCCAAAGCATATACACCGCTATCAATGATTCGTTTTAAATGAGCATAAGCTTGATCATAAGACTTTTGATGCAGATACATCTTTGCCAATAAAGCCAACGAAGCGCCTTGTGATGGATATAAGAAACTTTCCGAAGAGTCAAATTTACCCGGTTCCAGTTTGCTGTGTTCCACACAATAATTCAAATCCTCCACTAAATTCGCGAACAAGTCTCTACTAACCAACTGCTTGGTGACAGCAAACGAATTATCATAACTTATCACATAAGGAACGTTCTCCCACCAAGATGCCAACTGAAAATACTGAACGGCAGCCAATTGATGGATGTAAGCCATAAAAGGCGGAATCTCAGTCACTCCACTCCTTTCAAGCAAACTATCAAATATTTTAATTCTGCTAATGGTACTATACACATTGCCCCAAACACTATAAAGTTTACTGTCAGAAGGTGTCAATGTATGTTCGTAAATAAAACGATAAGCCGTACTTCTACCGTCAAAACTTTGTGTATAGTAGCCATCCAAATTAGAGAAATCCTGCATAGAAGTTGCCATCATAAGAGCTATGCCGGTAATCACTTTCTGACCATCCTCTCCAAATTCCACCGGTTTAGACGGATCTCCTTTTTGCGTAAGTCTAAGATCTACCGAAAGCCTTCCACTCGTAGTATAAACCGTAATCGTTTTATCTCTCACCAAAGCACCGGCAGCCGGTTGAACCACAATCTCCAACTCATTTTCCTGAATGGTTCCCGTATAATCGATATCGGAAAACTTAAAAATCTTCAAGGTTTCCACTGATATAGACTCTCCGGGTATACCCGCCGGTTTTTCCAAAGTAACCGGCACCTTACAGTCTATCTTAACACGGAAAGTCCCGCCCTCAGCAGGGATTTCCAATTCTTCCTTATCAAGAGTCAGTGTCACATCACCACCGGCATCCGGTTCATTGCCGGCAATACCGTCTCCATCCCAATCAATGAAATAATTCAAATTGGGAACAGTAACTTCCACACCTAAATCTTTATAGCGTCTAATGATATTATCCGAAATCTCATTTACTTTCAATAACATGGAACTCTCTCGGATTTTCTCTTTAGTATCATCCATAAACCTACCTTCCGCTTTGAATTCGGAACTCAACATAGCAAGGTATTCCGTCAATTCGGCATCACTACGATCTTTCAACAAAGCAGATGAAACGACAATCAACGCACCGGCCTCCTCTGTTCCGGAAGCAATAGAGAAATTACAAACATCCTGATCGGCATAGCGCTCCAAACCAAAATTTCTCAAAACCTCCTTCTGTACTTTCGCATCAGCCTCATCAAAATCCATGATATTGTTTCTGATAAGCTGCATCATACGTTGCGTCTTCAGGTGAGTAAGGATATTAACATTAGCCTGTTTATTATCAGTCAAATTTACAATCGATTGCATGGATATCTGACCATCAGACAATTCACCGTACACCTCATTAAAGTAATACCCGTCAGCCGTAAGCAACACATATGGAGAATTCAAATTAATCTCACCGAAATCAAAGGAACCGTCATTATCAGTAATAACGCCTTGATAGACTTCACCGGTCAGATTATAATTCTTATCCAACGCCTGTGCAGTAATCTTAGAACCATTAATAAAAGGCCCTTTTTCTACCTTACCCGATACATTATATGTTTTCGGAGTAAAAATATCCTCCTTATCTTCACATCCGGCAACGAATGCCAAAATAAAAAACAAACAAAAATAGTTTAGCAGTTTATGTTTCATAGTCTATGTTATTTACGCCTTACGGCCATATTTTACCGATCCAAATCAGAACATCTTACTCACTCTCTCTATACCGGCTACAAGTGCATCTACCTCTTTCTTCGTATTGTAAATGGCAAACGAAGCACGCACTGTACCCTCTATACCGAGACGCTGCATCAAAGGCTGTGCACAATGATGCCCGGTACGCACGGCAATACCCAGCCTATCAAGTAAAGTTCCCATATCAAAATGGTGAATATCCCCCACAAGAAAGGAGATAACACTGCTTTTATGTTCTGCTTGCCCAAAGATACGGATATTGGGTATCTCCTCCAATAATTTCGTACCATAAACCGTCAGCTCGTGCTCATGGGCCGCAATATTTTCGATACCGAGCCCAGTGACGTAGTCGAGTGCTTTTGCCAATCCGGTCGTACCTATATAATCGGGTGTACCGGCTTCAAACTTAAAAGGAAGTTCATTGAAAGTTGTTTTCTCAAAAGAGACATGTTGTATCATCTCCCCTCCACCCTGATAAGGAGGCAGACGATCGAGCCATTCCTCTTTTCCGTAAAGAACACCGACACCGGTAGGTCCATATACTTTATGAGCAGAAAAAACAAGAAAGTCCGCATCGAGTTCCTGTACATCCACTTTCAGGTGAGGAACAGACTGAGCCGCATCCACCAAGAAAGGCACCCCGTGTGCATGGGCTGTAGCAATCATCTCTTTAATAGGATTGACCGTTCCCAACACATTGGAAACTTGGGTTACACTGACAATCTTCGTCCTTTCCGAAAACAGTTTTTCATATTCATCCAGCAGTAGCTCACCTTTATCGTTCATCGGAATCACCTTGATGGTAATACCCTTGCGTGCAGCCAGCAATTGCCAAGGCACGATATTACTATGATGTTCCATGACAGAAACAATCACCTCATCCCCCTCCTGCATAAATTCCTCACCAAAGCTGGAAACAAGTAAGTTTATGCTCTCTGTCGTACCACGGGTAAAAACGATTTCGTTCGTACTCCGGGCATTGATAAACCGACGGACAGTCTCACGGGAGGACTCATGCAACTCCGTAGCCTGTTGGGAGAGATAATGCACTCCACGATGCACATTTGCATTGACGGAGTAGTATTCGTCAACAATAGAATCAATCACCAAACGAGGTTTCTGCGTAGTTGCCGCATTATCGAAATAAACCAAAGGTTTCCCATAAACCGTACGGTCAAGAATAGGAAAATCTTCACGTATCTTTTGTATATCCATAATGGTAATGATTAGTGAGTTGTGATAAATAATTAGTTACCACCAATTTACTTGCATATTGCACATCCCTGGCATTTGTTCAGTTCACCCCGGAAACGTTTTTCCACCAACAGGTGTAAACGATCTTTCAAGGCATCCAGACGGATCGTATCTATTACCTCATTCACAAAAGCAAACATCAGCAACAGGCGGGCCTCCTTTTCCGAGATACCACGCGCACGCATATAGAAAAGGGCACCCTCATCCAACTGACCTACCGTAGCGCCATGAGAACACTTCACATCATCGGCATAGATCTCCAACTGCGGTTGTGTATACATACGGGCATCACGTGTAGCACACAGATTACGGTTAGTCTGCTGTGAATTTGTATGTTGTGCATCCGGACGTACCAATACCAATCCGGCAAAAGCACCGACAGCCTGATCGTCAAGTACATACTTAAACAGTTCATTGCTGGTACAATTAGGAACTGCATGGTCTATCATGGTGTTATTATCCACATGCTCGTTCTTGTCTGCAATGGCCATACCGCAAAGATTTATTTCCGCTCCCTCTCCGGCAAGGGTCACTTCAGTAGTGTTACGGGTAGTACCGTTGTGCAATGTCATACCATTCAACAGTACATTACTGTTTGCTTCCTGCCGTACATAAAGGTTACTGATACGTACCGTACTTGTATGCGTCTCTTCCAGTTCATACAGATCGAATACAGAGTTCTCTCCGGCAAACACCTCGATAACCTGTGTTGACAGGAAATTTACATTATCCATAGCATGGTCACAAATCAGCAGACGTGCCTGCGCTCCATCTTCAAGGATTATCAGCACACGACGGTTTACCATGAAATTAACATCGGCACGCAAAATATTTACCAACTGAACAGGTCTTTCAACGATCACATTTTTAGGCACATACATCAATATTCCGTCCTGAGCGAAAGCTGTATTGAAAGCCGTCACTCCGTCTTTTGAAGTATCAGCAAGTTTGCTATAATATTTCTTCACCAACTCAGGGTGCTGTTCCGCCATTTCTTTCAATCCACCGAACAATACTCCCTCTGGTAAGTGAGATTTAGGCAGCTTCCTGCTATAGAACGCATCGTTCACCACAAAGAACAAAGACGTACTCATGTTCGGCACATCGCATTTGAACACCTCATAAGGATTCACCGGAATCTCCAACCGGTTCAAATTAAGTCCGTAATCGGGTTCAAAGAATTTGCTGATATCCGTGTATTTATATTTCTCCTGCTTGCGTGTCGGAAACCCCAACCGCTCGAAATCGGCAAAAGCCGCAGCACGCGGTGCATTCATCACCTCAGCACTATGCCGGCAAATCATAGCTTCCGTTTGAGAAAATAAATCTATATATTGTTGTTCTACAGTCATCTTATTGATTTATGAGTTATAGATTATGATTTATAAATCATCAACCTCTTTCTTAATCCAATCGTATCCTTTCTCTTCCAACTCAAGCGCCAGTTCCGGGCCGCCGGTCTTCACGATACGTCCTTTATAAAGCACATGTACGACATCCGGTTTGATATAATCCAACAGACGCTGGTAGTGAGTGATAACGATACAACTCGTATCGGGAGTTTTCAATTTATTAACCCCTTCAGCTACGATACGAAGTGCATCGATATCCAAACCGGAATCTGTTTCGTCAAGGATACTGAGACGCGGTTCGAGCATAGCCATCTGAAATATTTCGTTACGTTTCTTCTCGCCACCGGAAAAGCCTTCATTCACCGAACGGTTGGCAAGCTTGTTATCCAATTCTACCACCGCCCGTTTCTCACGCATCAGTTTCAAGAATTCACTGGCCGTCAGGGCAGGAAGTCCCTTATACTTACGTTGTTCATTCACAGCCGCACGCATGAAATTCACCATACTCACTCCCGGAATTTCTACCGGATACTGGAAACTAAGGAAAATGCCTTCATGGCTACGGTCTTCCGGACTCAACTCCAGCAGATTCTTACCATAAAAAGTCACACTCCCCTTCGTCACCTCAAACGCCGGGTTGCCCACCAGCACGGAAGAAAGCGTACTCTTACCCGAACCATTGGGCCCCATGATAGCATGTACTTCTCCTGCATTCACAGTCAGGTTGATGCCTTTCAATATCTCTTTGCCATTAATACTGGCATGTAAGTCTTTTATCTCTAACATGATTATATTTACGATTTTACAATTTACGATTTACGATTGGTAATACTTCTAAGACGATCCGCATTTACAATCCAGTTTCAATTGTAAATCGTAAATCGTCTGACCGTCCAATCATCCCACGCTGCCTTCCAACGATATCGTCAGTAGTTTTTGTGCCTCCACGGCAAACTCCATCGGAAGCTTGTTAAGCACCTCTTTGGCATATCCGTTTACAATAAGCCCGATAGCATCCTCAGTCGGGATACCGCGCTGATTACAATAGAATATCTGGTCTTCACTGATTTTACTGGTTGTAGCTTCATGTTCCACTACAGCCGTCTCATTATGAATATCCATATAAGGGAAAGTATGGGCGCCACATTTATCGCCCAACAGCAGTGAGTCGCATTGACTATAATTACGAGCATTATCCGCTTTCTCGGATACGCGAACCAGACCACGATAGGAGTTCTCACTCTTTCCGGCCGAAATTCCCTTACTTACAATCGTACTGCGGGTATTCTTTCCAAGATGTATCATCTTCGTACCGGTATCTGCCTGTTGATAATTGTTTGTCACTGCCACCGAATAAAACTCGGCTGTAGAGTTATCACCGGAAAGAATGCAGGAAGGGTATTTCCAGGTAATCGCCGAACCGGTCTCTACCTGTGTCCACGAAAGTTTGCTATTTACTCCCTTACAGTTACCACGCTTCGTCACAAAGTTATAAACACCTCCTTTTCCTTCGGCATCACCCGGATACCAGTTCTGAACAGTAGAATATTTCACTTCAGCCCGATCATGCACCATGATTTCCACAATGGCGGCATGCAACTGATTTTCATCACGCATCGGTGCGGTACATCCTTCCAGATAAGAGACATACGAATCTTCATCGGCCACGATCAAAGTACGTTCAAACTGCCCTGTATTTGCCGCATTGATACGGAAATAAGTCGAAAGTTCCATCGGACAGCGAACGCCTTTCGGTATATAGACAAATGAACCGTCGGAGAATACAGCCGAATTCAAAGCTGCAAAGAAATTATCACGATAACCAACCACCGAGCCAAGATATTTCTTCACCAAGTCGGGATGTTCACGAACCGCCTCACTGAATGAGCAGAAAATAATTCCCTTCTCCATCAATGTCTCCTTAAAAGTAGTCTTTACAGAAACAGAGTCCATCACAGCATCCACCGCCATCCCGCTCAGCGCCATCTGCTCTTCCAACGGGATACCTAATTTATTGAACGTTTTTATCAACTCCGGATCTACCTCATCCATACTTTTCGGCCCTTCTTTCTTCTTTGTCGGGTCGGCATAATAAGATATTGCCTGATAATCTATTTCAGGAATTCGGAGATGCGCCCAAGTAGGCATCTCTAACGTCAGCCAATGGCGATACGCTTTCAAACGGAACTCCAGTAACCATTCCGGCTCCTCCTTTTTGGAAGAAATGAGACGGATAACGTCTTCATTGAGTCCTTTCTCAATGATATCCGTATGTACCTCCGTAGTGAAGCCATATTTATACTTCTCCTGCGTCAGTTCCTTTACATATTTATTGGGTTCTTCTTGTTGCATCATTTAATTGAGTATATATTGTTGTGTCACTTCTTTTGCCACAGGGAAGAATATTCCCGCAAATTTTTCCATAGGATAATATAACACAGATTCCTCCTTCTTTGTTTTACTAATCAATGTGTTATCTGCATCGATAAATTCTATTACACAAATTATCAGACTGGTAAGCAACAGAAACTTCAATGCTCCCAAACCACTGCCAAGCCAACGGTTCAGCCATCCCAAAGAAACAGCCTCCATCGCTTTTGTCAACAAAGATGCCACTAAAGTAAAAGTTAGTGGCACAGCAATCCAGATGATAACAAAAGCAAGAATCTGCGCAACTGTCATCGAATCGGTTATCGTAGGACAAAGCTTCTCAGCCAATGACGCATACAACGCCTTTGCCGCCAGCAATCCCACGATTAGTCCCAATATGGAAGCAAGCTGCCTAATGAAACCCCTCATAAAGCCAACAACCACACCGGCACCAACAATAACCAAAATCACAATATCGATAGTTGCCATAAATACAGTTGAAAATTGAAAGTTGAAAGTCTGAATACAGTTAAGAGTTGAGAGTTAAAAACCAACAGTGCTGCTATCACACTGCAAGTAACTTTCAACTTTCAACTCTCAACTTTCAACTAAATAAGGCTTATAGCGTTTGTTTTACCTCTACCTCTTCATAAGTTTCGATCATATCGCCTATCTTCAGGTCGTTTGTACCTACCAGACTAATACCGCACTCGAAATTCGTGCCGACTTCTTTCACATCGTCTTTGAAACGTTTCAATGCGTTGATAGCACCCGAGAAGATAACGATACCGTCGCGAATCAAGCGCGCCTTGTCGCTGCGTTTCACTTTTCCGGTCTTTACCATCGCCCCGGCAACCGTACCGACTTTCGTTATATTGAACACCTCACGAACCTCGATAGTGGCAGTAACCACCTCTTTCACTTCCGGAGCCAACATACCTTCCATAGCCGCTTTCACCTCTTCGATAGCATCGTAAATAACCGAGTATTTGCGAATATCCACACCTTCTTTGTCAGCCATTCTTTCAGCAGAACCGGAAGGACGAACCTGGAATCCGATAATGATAGCATCAGAAGCAGCAGCCAAAGATACATCCGATTCGGAAATCTGTCCCACACCCTTATGGATCACATTCACCTGGATCTGCGGAGTGGAAAGTTTGATCAGTGAGTCACTCAGAGCTTCTACAGAACCATCCACGTCACCTTTCACGATAATATTCAATTCCTGGAAGTTGCCCAACGCAATACGACGGCCCAACTCATCCAATGTAAGAATCTTCTGCGTACGCAAGCCCTGTTCACGTTGCAACTGCTCACGCTTATTGGTAATTTCACGTGCTTCCTGATCGGACTCTACCACGTGGAAAGTATCACCGGCAGCCGGCGCACCATTCAATCCCAAAATCAATGCAGGCTCCGAAGGACCGGCCGACTTAATACGCTGGTTACGTTCATTGAACATGGCTTTCACACGCCCGTAGCTTGTTCCTGCCAACACGATATCCCCCACTTTCAACGTACCGTTGGATACAAGTACCGTAGCCACATAGCCACGCCCTTTATCCAAAGTAGATTCAATGATAGATCCCGTAGCATTACGGTTCGGATTAGCTTTCAGCTCCAGCATTTCAGCTTCAAGCAACACTTTTTCCATCAACTCACTAACGCCCTGACCTTTCTTGGCAGAGATATCCTGTGACTGATACTTACCACCCCATTCTTCCACAAGGTAATTCATAGCAGCCAATTCTTCTTTTATCTTATCCGGATTAGCCGTCGGCTTATCCACTTTATTAATGGCAAATACGATAGGAACACCGGCAGCCATTGCATGGTTGATAGCCTCCTTCGTTTGCGGCATCACATTATCGTCAGCTGCAACAATGATGATGGCGATATCCGTCACTTTCGCACCACGGGCACGCATAGCCGTAAATGCCTCATGACCCGGAGTATCCAGGAAAGTAATCTTACGTCCGTCCTCCATTGTCACGTGGTAGGCACCGATATGCTGTGTGATACCACCCGCCTCACCGGCGATAACATTCGCTTTACGGATATAGTCGAGCAATGAAGTCTTACCATGGTCTACGTGTCCCATCACAGTTACAATCGGCGCACGCGGTTCCAGATCTTCCTCCGCATCTTCTTCTTCGACGATAGCCTGTGCCACTTCCGCACTTACATATTCCGTCTTAAAGCCGAACTCTTCTGCCACCAGATTAATCGTTTCCGCATCCAGACGCTGGTTGATAGAAACCATTATACCGATACTCATACAAGTAGCGATAACCTGATTAACAGATACATCCATCATACTCGCCAACTCATTGGCTGTTACGAACTCCGTCAGCTTCAACACTTTGCTTTCTTCCATCTCCTGGTTTTCCAATTCCTGCATACGGTTGGAAACCATCTCCCGTTTTTCCTTACGGTATTTGGAAGCCTTGTTTTTGCCTTTCGTTGTCAGACGAGCTAATGTTTCTTTTACCTGCTTAGCTACATCTTCTTCGCTCACTTCCTGTTTTACAACCGGCTTTTTGAAGCGATCTTTATTATTGTTACGGTTACGGTTTTGTCCTCCGCCTTGTCCGCCATGTCCGGCAGGTTTCTGACTGTTAGGAGTAGGATGTGTAAAGTTGGAAGCCACATTGTTGACGTCCACCTTCTCCTTATTGATGCGGATGCGCTTTTTCTTTCCATTTGCATCGGCATTTTCTTTAGGAGCACTTTTAGCAACCTTACTGTCGTCTTTACGGATCTCCTTGATAATAGCATCTTTCATCTGCTTTCTCTGATCCTGACGCTGTTTTTCCTTTTCTTCGCGTTCTTTCCGTTTCTCCTCTTTCGATTTTTTCTTCGGACGGGTCGACTGGTTCAAAGCAGCCAAGTCAATCTGGCCGATTACATTAATCTTGGATACAAATTCCGGCTGACGAATCTTGAAAACATCCTCCTCTTGTTTCTCGGTTGCAACCGTCTCCGGAGTTTCTACTTTAGGCTCAGCCTTTTCTTCTTTTGTCACTTCCGGCATCACCTCCACCTTCGGTTCTTCCTTTTTCACTTCTTCCACTACTTTTTCTTCTACTACCGCCGGCTTCGGTTGTTCTATCACTACAGGCTCCACCTTTTCTTTCACAGGCTCCGTCTGTACGACCGGTGCTACGATTTCTTCTTTCTTCACCTCGGCGGCAACGGGTTTCGCTGCCTCCTCTTTTTTCTTCTCTTCAGTTACCACCGGAGCGGGCTGTTGAGTTTGAGGTTGCGACTGTTGTTTAGATTCGCTTACCGGTTCTTTTTCTACTTTCCGGTTGAATTTATTCAAATCAATTTTTCCGACAGGTTTAAACTTCGGACGTGCATCTTCGGGAACGACTGTCTTGATAACATCATCCGCCTTAGACTTCTCCGGCTGCTTTTCGTAACCATCGATAGACACCGATGCCTTATTACGATCCTTGTTCTGACGTTCTTGGATAAAACGTTCTGATTCAAGCCGAAGATTCTTATCCGTGCTAAACTCTTTCACGAGTATAGCATACTGTTCCTCGGTAATTTTTGTATTCGGGTTTGCCTCAACGGTATACCCTTTCTTTTGCAGGAACTCAACTACCGTCGCGATTCCTACATTCAAATCTCTTGTTACTTTGTTTAACCTTATCGTCATACTTTAAATTAAAAGAATAATGGAGCGAAGATATTTACGATTTCACGATTGACGATCAGACATTTAATTTCCTTTCATCTACAACCCACAATATAGAGAGCAGCTCCAATCGCAAATCGTAAACAGTCTAATCGTAAATGAAATTATTCATTGTCTTCAAACTCCGATTTCAAAATACGTAATACCTCGTCCACAGTTTCCTCTTCCAGGTCCGTCTTTTCGATCAACATCTCACGAGGTGCATTCAATACTGCCTTAGCCGTATCGATTCCGATAGCTTTGATAGCATCGATTACCCATCCGTCGATTTCATCTTTGAACTCTTCCAGATAGATATCTTCATCCTGCGCACTCTCATCCAGTTCACGGAACACGTCGATAGTGTACTCGGTCAACATACTGGCAAGTTTGATATTCAAACCGCCTTTACCAATAGCCAGCGAAACCTCTTCCGGGCGAAGGAAAACCTCAGCCTTGCGTTCTTCTTCATTCAATCGTATAGAAGAAATCTTTGCCGGGCTCAAGGCACGCTGAATAAACAAGGAGATATTCGATGTATAGTTAATCACATCGATGTTCTCATTGCGAAGTTCACGAACGATGCCATGAATACGACTTCCTTTTACACCTACACAGGCTCCTACCGGGTCGATTCTGTCATCATAAGACTCTACCGCAATTTTGGCACGTTCGCCGGGGATGCGGGCAATCTTTTTAATGGTGATCAGGCCATCGTTAATTTCCGGTACTTCCATTTCGAACAGACGCTGCAGGAAAACAGGAGATGTACGCGAAAGGATAATCTTCGGATTATTGTTTTTGTTATCCACACGGGCCACCACTGCACGTGCCGTTTCTCCTTTACGATAAAAATCCGCCGGAATCTGTTCTGTCTTTGGCAGCAACAGTTCGTTTCCTTCGTCATCCAGCAGCAGCATCTCTTTTTTCCAAATCTGATATACTTCTGCATTAATGATCGTACCTACTTTATCAATATATTTATTATAAATACTGTCTTTCTCAAGCTCAAGAATCTTAGAAGCTAACGTCTGGCGGAGATTCAGAATAGCACGACGGCCGAACTTTGCAAAAATCACTTCATCAGTAACCTCTTCACCGACTTCATATGAAGCATCTATCTTCTGTGCTTCCGTCAAGGAAATCTGCATATTCGGGTTTGTTAAATCTTCGTCTGCCACTACCTCCCGGTTACGCCATATTTCAAAGTCCCCCTTGTCCGGGTTCACGATTACGTCGTAATTTTCATCAGTGCCAAACATTTTCGCGATAACACTACGGAACGACTCTTCGAGCACGCTTACCATCGTTGTTCTATCGATATTTTTCAGTTCCTTAAATTCCGAAAATGTATCAATCAAGCTGATTGTTTCTTCTTTTTTGGCCATAATTATTTAAAACTAATTAAGTATTTAGTGTATTTTATCTCATCATAACGGAAGGTTTCGTCTTCTTCCATCAATTTAGGACGTTTTGCTCCTTCTACTTTCACTTTCTTTTGTACAGCCACCACAAACTTTTCCTCATCGGCATCTTTCAATACACCGGTCAGCTTGCGGCCATCTTTCGTCAAAACCTCCACATCGCTACCGACATGGTTGTAATACTGTTGCAACACTTTAAAAGGCTGCCCGATTCCAGCCGAACCTACTTCCAGTTCATAATCTTCCTCTTCACGGTTCAGCTTCGATTCGATAAAGCGGCTCAGCTCCACGCAATCTTCAATCCAAACACCTTCTGCATGGTCTATCTCGACCACAATCTTGTCGTCCGGGCTTACGGTCACTTCCACCAGAAAGTAGTCTTTTCCCTCCAGCCACTCTTCAACAATCTGACTAACAGTTTTCTTTTCTATCATTGATTAGCTATATAAGAACAAAAAAAGGAGCTTAATCGCCCCTCCACCTTTCATCCATTTCGGGTGCAAAGATATAAATAATCTGTTCGACTACAAAATATTAGAGAAAAAAAGTTTATTATAACATTGCCCATAAAGAGCATGATGAAATTTTGCGTAATCAACGAAGAGAGTACTATTCGCATCAATTTTGACTATTTCGGTACATTATCCACATCGTTTTTACCCCCTTCACTCTCTTCACCTTTTTCGCTTAACCGCTCTATTCATCGGTAATACAGGGTGAAGGTGCAATCTGGTTTTCCAAGCATAATGCGCACCGTCCATATGCATGGTGCCTACGAGTAGTATCCACGGTGCTTACAAGCCGTAAACACAGTACTTGGAAGACATTTGCATAGAGACTGGAGAACGGGAGCAGCCCTTCACCCTGTATTACCGATGAATAGAGCGATTAAGCGAAAAAGGTGAAGGGAGTGAAGGCAGTAAAAATATCATAGGGCAGGTATTCTGAAGAATAAAAAACACCTGCCGAAAAACAATATTGTACTTTTTCTTAAAACCTACCACTTCTTCTCCCGGCCTCTCCCCCAGTTAACGTACATGTAATCCTTTTACCCAACCCATGCAAAACAAATGACAGAAAGGACAGTGTAAACATCAAAACAGACACGACACCCCACATACAATTCGGCTACTTTTGTAAAATCAATTGAACAAATTTCATTCAATCACAGCAAGCAAGTTAGTGAAACCCAATTTACTATCACACTAACCTGCATGCACTTTTTAATATTATATGAAAACATGCATCTATTTAATATTTTCTTTATATGCCATATGCATTCAGGCTCAAGATATCTACAATAATTTAAACCAAAAGTTCACTCAATATTTAATCAAGACGCTCCCCGAAAACATTTATGTACAAACTGACAAGCCCTATTATGTAGTAGAAGACACCATCTGGATGAAAGCTTTTGTAGTGAATGCACAATTACTTCAACCCTCACCCAGCAACTTTGTTTATGTAGAACTCATAAATCAGCAAAATGAAGTACTAAACAGAATAAAGCTAAAAAAAGATTCTGCCGGATTTCAAGGATATATCAAATTAAACGAGCACATCCTCGCCGGAGAGTATGCACTCCGTGCCTATACAAATTGGATGAGAAACGAAGTGCCGGAATACTTCTTCCAAAAAAATATTACTATTGAACGAGTGAAGCAAACACCCCAGCTACTCACTATAAAATATATTCCTATCGAAAAAGACAGATTACAAGCCGTTGCCAAATATACATATAGCGACGGTTCAGCTATCAAAGGACGAAGAATAGATTTTACATACACCAAAGACGGACGTAAATATAGAAAAAACTATTCTGTCACTAATAATGAGGGAGAAATACGATTCAACATTCGGTTGAATGAAGAAAAACCTGATAAGCAGAAGCTGACAGCAACCATTTTCGATCAGAAATGGATCATCTCGCACGAACAGAATTTCGTTATTCCTAACCTCAAAAAAGATTTTGATGTACAGTTCTTCCCGGAAAGCGGCACATTATTAACAGAGACATGGCAATTTGTAGCTTTCAAAGCGATCGGTCCAGACGGACTATGTGAACACATCTCGGGAAAAGTGATCAGCGAAGGAGGAAATGAAATAGCCCAAATACACACCCAGCATGACGGTATGGGAAAGTTTGCACTGTGGCCTCACAAAGATAGTATATATTATGCTGTGGTAACTAACCGGGAGGGTGTTGAGAAAAAGCTCAAACTTCCCGAAGCACGAATTGAGGGAATGACACTCCGGCTTAACATTAAAGAGGAAAATTGCCTCTACTCTATTGAGAATCATACGGCATACTCAACGGATAGTTTATTTCTAATTGCCCATACACGTGGAATGATTTCCGTAACCAGACAACTGACCGAAGAGAAAAGAAGCGGAAAGTTTTCTTTAAGCCAATGCCCTGAAGGTATCTTGAATGTTGCCGTCGTCGACCGGATAGGAAACGTATTCTGCGAACGAATGTTATATGTCAAGAAAGCACATAGCCCGGCTGTACAAATTAAAACCAATTCACAGGAATACGGAAAACGAGAGAGAGTGGAAATGCTACTAAATACCGGACAGAAAGGAGAATTTTCCCTGTCTGTTACTGATGCGAAAGTTGTGAAATGGGATTCTCTGAATAACCATATCATCAGCCAATTATTACTGAAATCAGAAATCAAAGGACACATCGAAAAACCCGGATATTATTTCACAAGTGATAACAAGGTAGTCAACGAGCATTTAGATCTCCTAATGCTTACGCAAGGATGGAGACGCTATAATTTACCGAACATCTTACAACAACAAGTACCGGAAATGAAAATACCTTTAGAGCGGGGACAGGCTTTGAGTGGAAGAGTAAAACCTTTTCTCCGAAAGAAAATTAAGGGGGCAGAAGTAGTAGGATTCACTGATAAGTTGAAAGCCATACATGCAAAAGTAGATACCTCCGGAAATTATGTTTTCGAAGGAATTGAATTTCCGGATAGTACGGCATTCACAATCAATGCAGTTAATAAGAAAGGAAAAGCAAAAGGAATCATGATTTATCCGTCACCGGAGATATTTCCCGACACAAGAAACCTATTTATCCCAAATTCACACCACTTTGAGGAAGTGGAGGCACACCTTAGGCTATACAAAGAAACATATATACAAAACGATATAAGTAAAGAAATTGTATTAGATGACATCGTTGTGACACAAAAATATATCAGTCAGACCGGTAAATTGGCAGGTGAATTTGCCGCTTATGCGGATTATGTTGTAACAGACAAAACGATCGAGGAAGAATATAAGAATAAATCCGTGGCAGACATAATACATACTGCCATCATGCAACGTTTCCCTGGCATCACTATGGTAGAGGAAGACCATTTTTGGTATAGAGGAAAGCCACTACGATTTGCTGTTGACATGAAACTGATTCAATACGATGAATTACGATTCTATATGGCTGAAGAGATTGCATCAATCTCCTTCTTTAAAGAAGCCTCTGAGGTGCCTCTATATGTACCCATGCATGACGAATTCATAACGGCTCAAATGAACAAATATAGAGGAGTGATCCTTATCGAATTAAAAAAAGGGGGTACAGCTCACTACTTCCGCCCCTCACTCGGTCTGGCTACTCTCTATCCGTTAGGCTACCAAAAGCCGGCAGAGTTTTATTCACCCAAATACGATGTGCCCGATTCGTTACAAGCCGATAAAACTGATTTCAGAACCACCGTTTATTGGAATCCCAAGATACAAACCGATTCTACCGGACATGCCAAAGTATCTTTCTACACCACGGATATGAAACATGATATGGAATACATATTGGAAGGTATTACCGAGAACGGAATACCTTGCCGGGCGACAGGACGGATAAAAGTGAAGAAAGAATAGGGTAAATACCTAAAAAGAGTAGGGAAGTCCCTTTCCTTCGGGGATTTTCCTTTCTTACTTTTGAAAAATCAAAATCTTATTATGTATGAAACACATCATTTCTATTTTATTCATTTGTTTGTCAAATATGACTTCTCAAGCACAAAATAGTCCAAGTGATCTCAACCGGAAATTTGTCAATTATCTGACTTCCTCCCTCTCTGAAAGCATTTATTTACAAACTGATAAGCCCTATTATACGACAGAAGATACAATCTGGTTAAAAGCTTACGTAGTTAATGCACAAATTTACCAACCATCGCCCAGTAATTTTGTATATATAGAATTGATCAATCAACTCGACAGCGTGGAAAGGAGGATAAAAATCCGAAAAGAAAACAATGCTTTTTCCGGATATTTAGCCCTTGATAAAAAGCTTATTCCCGGAGAATATGCCTTACGCGCATATACCAATTGGATGCGAAATGATTCACCAGATTACTTTTTCCAAAAGAATATCTCAATCAGTAAAGTCATACAAAACCCTAAAATACTGACCGCCAAATTCTATCCGGCAAAGGAGAATAAACAACAAGCCCTTATTCAATATACTTATAGTGACGGTTCCCCGATTAAAAATTGCCGGATCGATTTTGCTTATAACAGGAATGGTAAGAAATATCGGAAAAGATATGCCTTAACCGATTCTAAAGGAGAAATCGAATTACAAATACAGCAGCAAGATCGTCCCACAGAAAAACAACAATTATCAGCTACTGTCTTTGATAATAAAGGAGGAATCATCTATGAACAAAAGTTTGCCATACCCGAAAGAGGAGAAGATTTTGACGTCCAATTTTTTCCCGAAAGCGGAATATTATTGGCAGGCACTCCTCAAACAGTCGCATTCAAAGCCATAGGAGCAGACGGGTTGAGTACCTCTGTATCCGGAAAAGTGTTCAGCGCGGGAGGAACATTTATGGCTGACATAACGACCCTGCACAATGGCATGGGAAAGTTTCCGCTATTAGCACAAAAGGATAGTATCTATTTAGCAATTATCACCGACAATAAAGGGATTGAAAAGCAATTCCGACTCCCCAAAGTACAAGAGAAAGGAATAACGTTACAACTCCGCCAACAGGGAGAGACTTGTATTTACATGCTCGAAAACAATACGAACTTCCCAACGGACAGCTTACTGATAATTGCCCATACTCGGGGGATACCTTCAATAGTCAAGCCACTAACTACAAACAACAAAACCGGTAAGTTCTCTCTAAGCCAAGTACCCGAAGGTATTCTTAACGTAGCAATCACCAACCAAACGGGCCGGGTATTCTGCGAACGAATGATGTACATAAAAAAGGAAACTCATATTACCCCCCGGATACAAACCGACCAAGCTGCATATGGGCAAAGAGAAAAAGTAGAAATGCAAATAAGTCTACCCGGCAATGGAGACTTCGCCCTTTCTGTCACTGATGCCCAACTTATAAAATGGGATTCATTGGAAAACAATATTAGTACTCAGCTTTTAATGAAGTCAGAATTAAGAGGGCATATAGAAAGCCCTAACTACTACTTCACTGCAAACACAACACAGATAAACGAACATCTGGACCTGTTGATGCTAACCCAAGGATGGAAAAAATACGATTTGTCATCTATCTTACAGGAACATGTACCTCAACCCCAACATCCGATGGAGATAGGACAATCACTTACCGGAAAGGTTAAGCCGCTCTTCTGGAAAAGCATGAACGGAATAGAGGTTGTCGGCTTCAGTAATCACTGGAAAGCCGTACACGCACAAGTAGACAGCGTAGGGAACTACTTTTTCAACGGAATTGAGTTTCCGGATAGTACCGCATTCACCATTAACGCCATTAATAAAAGAGGAAAAGCGAAAGGGGTAATGATTTACCCGGACGCAGAGGTATTTCCGGATTCCAAAACATTCATCCCCGCCCCCAAAGGAGTCATACAAGAAAGAACTCAAAGTGCGATGGACGAATACCATCAAATTTATCGGCAGAATAATATCTGGAAAGAGATTATGTTGGATGAGATAAACGTTACAGCCAAATATATCAGCAAGACAGGAAAATTAGCAGGGGAGTTTGCCGGATATGCCGATTATGTAATAACCGACAGGATGATAGAAGCAGAATACAAAAATAAGAGTGTGTGGGATATTGTCTATGAAAACATTATACTCAAAACACCGGGAATCGGAAAATTAACAGAAGACCAATATATATACCGAGGAAAAGAGCTGCGTTTTGTTGTAGATATGAACCTGGTAGAATCTACTGACTTGCAATACTATATGGCAAGTGAGATCGCATCTATCTCTTTTTTCCGGGATGCTCAAAGCGTACCGGTTTATGTCCCGAATGCACCTTTCCTGAAAGGAGCCGAATGGCAGGTAGGCCCCAAACTGAAAGAGAGTAACACGATCACCGGAGGAGTAAGCTTTAAGGAAAAAATAGAAGAAGGGTGGAAAAACGATGCAAACGAGAATACCGGATGGAAGAATACAGACTTTCAGAAGCATACCGCCGAAATGGACAAATACAAAGGTGTCATTCTCGTCGAATTGAAGAATGGAGGCTCCGCCCATTATTATCGCCCGTCGCTGGGATTGGCTACCCTTTATCCGTTAGGTTATCAAAAGCCGGCAGAGTTTTATTCACCCCAATACGAGGTACCCGATTCGCTACAAACCGGCAAGACCGATTTTAGGACAACTATTTATTGGAATCCCCAAATACAAACCGATTCTACCGGACGTACCAAAGTATCTTTCTATACCACAGATATGAATCACGATATGGAATACGTACTGGAAGGGATTACTGAAAATGGAGTACCCTGCAGAGTTACAGGACGGATAAAGACTAAATAGGACTTGCATCCAAGTAGAGTGATATTACTTAATTCAAGGTTTCAAAAAATAGAATATCCGTATCAAACGTTTTTTTCAAACCGAATTATTGTCGGAATAATACATATTTGCTATAAAATGAGTGCTTCGTTACTATAGAATCAGGATTTTCTACGCTAAATTTGCCATATCATCCTTATCAATATTGTTATCTTAAATTTTATGCACTCATGTACATACGAATGAAATTTATTATTGTTGTTGTTTTATGTTTATTCCCTTTTTTGCAATCTTCCGCCCAATTGCGCCAAAACCTTCTATTGGATCAAGAATGGGAGTTCCGTTCAGACAAAGACGGAAATAATTTAACTTGGGAAAAAGTAACAGTCCCGCATACCTGGAATGCAACAGATGGCCTGACTCCCGACTACTATCGGGGAACGGGCGAATACCGCTATCATCTGAACATATTGCCGGAGATGTTAAAACAACGTGCTTTCCTACGTTTTGAAGCAGTCAGCCAAGTAGCTGATGTCTTTGTGAACGGCATCCCGGTGGGGAACCATAAAGGTTCATTTAATGCTTTCTGTTTTGAGATAACTTCTTCATTAAAAAAGGGAGACAACCTTATAGAAGTAAAGGTTTCCAATCGTTTAGACAACGATATCGCTCCCCTATCCGGCGATTTTACTGTTTTTGGCGGTATCTACCGACCGGTATCTCTACTTGTACTGCCCAAGACTTGTGTCACTCCATTAGATTACGCTTCTTCGGGAGTCTATATACATCAAAACAAAGTAGATTCCAAACAGGCAGAATTATCTGTCGTAACCAAAGTGAATAGCAACAAGGCAGAAAAAGATTTATCTGTAAAAACCAGTGTGTTTAATGCGAAAGGACAACTTGTAGGCAACTGTATCACCCGGAAAGCATCCGGAAAAGACGAGACCGTTGAATTTGTCAACAAGCTGAACATAAAACAACCTGTTTTGTGGAACGGAAAAAAATCCCCTCATCTGTATCGTGTTTTTATAGAAGTAATGAAAGGAAATACCGTAGTAGACACTTTATCTCAGTATGCCGGGTTAAGATACTACTCCGTCGATGCTCAAAAAGGTTTCTTCCTAAACGGTAATCCCTATAAAATAAAAGGTGTAAACAGACATCAAGACCGGGCCGGAAAAGGATGGGCAATAACAAACAAGGAGCATAATGAAGACATGGAATTGATCAAAGAGATAGGAGCCAACGGAATAAGACTGGCCCACTATCCACATTCTGACTTTTTCTATTCGCTATGCGACCGGGAAGGTATGCTGGTATGGGCAGAGATTCCTCTTATAGGCAAAGCATCTCCTACCCCTGCCTTCACCGAAAATATAAAACTGCAATTAACCGAGTTAATCCGGCAGAACTTTAATCATCCTTCTATCTTTTGCTGGAGCTTGTTCAATGAACTGTGCGAAGGAGATGTAAAAAAACTGATACAGGAATTGAATGAAGTAGCCCATAAAGAAGATCCGGGACGTCTGACAGTTGCTGCCGCCAACGTAGAAAACCGACCGGAAAATGTAATTACAGATATCATGGCGTACAATACTTACCCGGGATGGTATTGGGCACAACCTTCCACTATGAAATCGTCCGTAGCACACTGGAACCGTCTGGTGGGAAGCAAAGGTATCTGTGTCAGTGAATATGGTGCAGGAGCCAATATCTGGCATCACCAACAAGACGTTCAATCAGCCCCCAAAACAGATGGAATCTTTCATCCGGAAGAGTGGCAGGCCATTGTTCACGAGCAGAATTACCGGGGAATAAGTAGCAGCGATTTCGTGTGGGGATCTTTTGTATGGAATATGTTCGACTTTGCAAGTGCCTCCAGAAACGAAGGAGATATACTGGGACTAAATGATAAAGGGCTGGTTACTTATGACAGAAAAGTCAAAAAAGATGCTTTCTACTTTTATCAATCGGCATGGTCCGAGTCACCGGTTCTACATATCACGAGCAAAAGAGATATTGCCAGAAGAGAACCCGCCACTGATATCAAAATTTATTCTAACTGTGATCACATTCACCTAAAAGTGAACGGACAAGACTGTGGACATCCTGACAGAGAGGATAATATCCTTATCTGGAAAAACGTATCACTCAAAAAAGGAGAAAACCGGATCGAAGCATCCGGAAAGAAAGGTACTGTCGAGCTGACAGACCAGTGTAAATGGGTTCTTTTAGATAAGAAAAAGTAAACATAACCCACTATCTTATAAATGTATAACACCCCAAATAAGCACCATGAAGAAAATACTTTTTTTGTTTCTATGTTTCTATACAAGTCTCACCTATTCTCAAACTAAAAAAGAGGTTGTGGACTATGTAAATCCTTTCATCGGCACTGCTCTCAAAGGTGAAGGAGGCACAGTACCCTACGTCGGTACACCTTTTGCCATGACCAGCTTTCTCCCGCAGACCAGAGAGAACAAAATGGGAGGTATGGCATACGTCTATGATGATAAACACATTATGGGATTTTTAGGTTCCCATCAACCCACCATCTGGATGGGAGATTACGGTTATGTATCGGTTATGCCCCAAGTAGGAGAAACGGTGAAAGTTCTTCCGGAAGACAGAAAGATGAGTTTCAATCACAAAGATGAAAAAGCCTCTCCCCATTATTATTCCGTCACTCTAACCGATAAACAGAAGAACCGCATTTTTACAGAATTGACAGCATCCAGCCGGTGCGCAATGCTCAACTTCCGTTTCCCCAAGAATCAGAAACCCCGGTTAATCATCCAAGGCATTAATCTGAACCCTGCCCTGAACGATTGGTGCAATCATCTGAGCCATCGCCTGAACACCATAAAAGGTTGGGTGAAAATAGATACGGAAAACAACGAGATTATCGGTTACAATCCGGACAGGCAATCGGCACAAATAGGACCGGACCTCCCCAATTTTAAAGGATACTTCATCATCCGCTTCAACCGGGATATAAAAGATTTCGGTTGCTGGAACGATTCCACCCTCTATCCGGGAGAGAAGGAGATATACGGCACCCGAATGGGAGCCTATATAGACTTCGATAAAAGCTCCCCGCAAATACAAGTGCAGATCGCAACCTCTTTCATAAGCATCGAACAGGCACGTATGAATCTGGAACATGAGGTTCCCGAATGGGACTTCAAACAGTTATGCAATAATACCAAAAAGGCATGGAACGACAAGCTCTCCAAATTCCACATCAAAGGAAACAATAAAGATGATGCACCGATCTTTTACACAGCACTTTATCATTGTTATCTGTTTCCCCGTGAGTTCTCAGAATACGGAAAATATTACAGCGCCTTTGATGATAAAATCCACGATGGATTCTCGTACAATGACTATTCCCTTTGGGATACATTCCGTGCATTCCATCCTTTAATGACCCTTATAGAGCCCGAGTTGACCGGCGACTGGATTACTGCATTACTACAAATGTATAAGGAGGGCGGCTGGCTGCCTATGTGGCCCAATCCCAGCTATACCAATATTATGATAGGTACTCATGCAGATGCCGTGATAGCCGATGCCTACATGAAAGGGATTCGCAACTACGATATCGGTCTGGCCTATGAAGCCCTACGCAAAAACGCAATGGTCCCTCCTGATTGCGACACACAAAGAAGATACGGAGACCGTGACTATTGGACCTCTTTTGAAGGACGTGCAGGAGCCAGCTATTACCACTCCCTCGGATATGTAGCCGATGACAAGACAGCAGAGTCCGTTTCCAGAACTTTAGAATATGCATACGATGACTGGTGCGTGGCACAAATGGCAAAAGACTTAGGAAAAACCGAAGACTACAACCGCCTGATGCAGTTCAGCCAGAATTACAGAAATCAATACAATGCCGAAAAAGGATTCTTCCTGCCACGTAATTACGACGGAAGCTGGATAGATTTGGACGATCACTCACGTCACGGATTAACAGAGGGTTCCAAATGGACCTATCTATTCTGTGTTCTTCAAGATATCCCCGGCATGATCGACATGATGGGAGGAGAAAAGGCATTCTCCGCCAAACTGGACCGTAACTTCGAAGAAGACCATTACCGGCACGACAACGAACCGGGACATCATTACATCTACCTGTACAACTACTGCAACGAACCGTGGAAAACACAGGAACTGGCTCGTAAACACGTGAGAATAAACTATAAGAATTCTCCCGACGGCGTAAATGGTAATGACGATTGCGGTCAAATGTCCGCCTGGTATCTTTTCTCGGCAATGGGATTCTATCCGGTAACTCCCGGAAGTAATGAATTTGCCATAGGAGCTCCCCAATTGCCGGAAATCAAAATCCAATTGAAAGATCACGAATTAACGATAAAAGCAGAAAACCTTTCAGAAGAAAACCAATATGTACAATCCGTATTTCTGGATGGAAAAAAACTTCTAAAGCCTTTTATCAACTATTTCGACTTGATCGGCGCTAAAGAACTACGCTTCATTATGGGAAACAAACAAACCGTCTACAAATAAACCAAATTACAACACGACTTTACTATTATTTTATCAAAGTATAAGAGGGTACTTCGCAAACAAAGAAGTACTCTCTTATCTGTTTTTGAAGAAGCTGATATATTGTCCAATACTGATAATCAGAAAATTTTACAACTAACTTGACGATTCATCTTGAGCTTCTTTTACCAGAACACCTGCTCTCCATCTACATACGTAAAAATTCGTTCTTCTTTTCCTCTCGTTAGGTTTCTTAAAAAATACAGTCCGCCAGAAGGCACTTCGGTATATTCCAACTTTATAGTAGTAGCAATTTGTTTTCCTAAAGAGGCCCAATGATGGTCTGTCCAATAGAACAATTCATATTCATCTCCAATACCGATTGTATTACCGTCGCCTCTCGGTGTATAAATAATTTTTTCTATATCCACCGGATGTCCAAAATCCATACCTACCCAACCACCGGCAGGAAGTGCCGAATCGAAAAAAGTAAGTAAATCTCCATCGAAAGCCGCCTCCTTATACGTATTCGGATCATTATTCCACGAGCGTGGAAGACCTATCACCTTACCTTGATTCCTCAGATGAGAGTCCCGTTCTACAAAGGTTATTTCAGCAACATTACAATGCGACCATTCCGGCTGAAACAATCGCCAATACCTATATTTATTACCTAAGGGGGGGATATTGATCTCTTCTCCTCTCGTACCCCATTTATCTATTCTATATATAGATACAGAATCTTCAAAAGTAGGTTTATTTACCGCTTGAAATTTAGCTCCCAGTATTCGATATGCTATATCCTGAACATGTTTAAACAATGGATACTTTCTGTAAAGAGTCATTGATTGCAATACCTTTTTATTGGAGATAATTGTTGTTACTTTGCCTTTAGAAGTTAGAATAAAAGGATTCCCCACTGGTTGTATTCCATACTCCGTATAACTAACCGGAAGATATAAAACATTCTTTCCCAATTTCTTGAATTGTGCAATATGGTTCTTGACTTTCGCAAATGCGATAGGAATCCAAGAAGGATTGTTAAAAACGGCCAAATAAACATATTTACTGTGTTCGCTGTCTATTTTAATATCCACATCACAAGTTGCCATATATTCAGCTGTCACATCCTTTATGAAAGAAGTTCGAAAAGTTTCAGGGACATATCTTTCACTTCCCAGCAAATCCTGCATTTCTGCATTCCTTGCATAGGTTCTCCTATAAACTTTTGCCATTTTCTCACCTAATTTGTGCGGTTCTCCCGGATTACTCTCCGCTCCGCTAAATGGGATATTCTTTCCATTATTAGCTAATAAAACATTCCAAGAATGCCCCAAGTCAAGAAAAGGCCACTGAGGAGTAAAATCCATCATAACAGGAATACCGTTACTCCGCATAACCGAAGTTGCCATTTCAACATAATCTTCACAAACACCAAAAGGCAGTTTCGTTTTCGTCCTTAAACGATGAATCGGATACATGTTATAATCAAGCAGATAAGGATGGACATCTTCCCTCAATTGATTATTCACACGATGAGTGGCCCAAACAGCCGACCCTCTATATGCCTCGCAGTACTGTAACTCATCAAGGCCCTTACTATACTTAATCCCCGCAGAATCTCTCCAACTATCAAAAGGCTGTAATTCCACTGCCTTATAAGGAAGCAGATATTCGCAGAAATCCTGAAAAGAGACATGAGTGGCCCATTCTCCCTCTTTCCATTGACTAAAAGCTTTTTCAATGTTTGCAATCAGAAAATCAGATCTGATAATCTCCACATCCGGAATGGTATAATAGTTCATAGCAAAATGCTGGGATACCTTCTCCAAAGTATCCCGTATCTCCTCCCTTGAACATTGCACATACTTTAATACAGAATCTACAGCATCATAATATTTCTCAATGCTATCCACCTCTCTATAAGAGTAATGTCCGGGCATATTCTTTATTAAAAACTTCGCAGCTTCCAGTTTCAATGAATCCTTTTCATAAAAGGCCAATGCCTTCTCCAGTTCTCCCCGATTTTCTTTTGCCAAAATTAATGCTTCTTCTAATTGAGAATCATATCTTTGACAACTCGAAAAACAAGATAAAAAACAAGAAAAACATAAGATAATACATTGTTTCATAAATGTGCCTTTCATTAAATTCAATACAATAGAATTTACTTTTCAGATTGACTCCGAGTTCCAGCATTAGGAAGTAATCTAAACACTAAATACCCAACAACTATAGCAACCAGAATACCTACAAAAATACGAAACGAACCTAATGTTTCTGTAAAATAACGAATTCTTATATATAAATCAATAATCGAACTACCAATAAGTATCGTAACAAATAACTGCCAAGGTTTTACCCTTCCACACAACCTGCCTATTACAACAGTTGTAAATGCTTGAAAAATCACACAAGTGATGATTGCAGCACTTTCGGTTTGTATCATCAACAAAGGACTAGTAACTATAAATAGCAATACAGATGCAATAAAAACGCCAATAAGAATCTTCACACTATTCCCATGCATAACTCATATAATTAGAAGTCAAACAGTTCAAATTCGCAACTAAACGTCTATACCCAACCAAGCGCATTTCAAGAAACCTCACCTTAACATATCCACTAAACAAACTATCATCATTAAAATAGTAATAATGATAGGAAAATAATCTACGGACTGTTCTTTCTTATTTCCTTTTATTATAAGCACTTTTCTTATTTCAATAAAAAACAGAGTTCCCCATGTCGAAAAATACATAACATTATTCAATAGATACTCTTTTCCCCCTATAGGATATACTCTATTTATTAATGAAAATAGTATAGATAAAAAACAGACAATTATATATATAGTATAATCATTTCTCATATATCAATGATGCTGACGTTGGCAATTTTCAAAATCACGCTTAGCAGCCTGCAAATCATCATCCAATTTATCTAAAGCTGCAAGAACACATGCACAAGCACCCGGTCCAGAAACAATCAAACACGAACATGCCAATACTGCTGCACTGCATTTAGCTTCAGCATAGTTACGAGCAGAATTATATTGTTCATAACATGTGGCATACAATACCTCTGATCGAGTCTTTACTTTTACAATATTAGAAGCTTCAAAGTAATCATTAAAAAGTTGTATCTTTTCCATCTGATTTAATCGTTCATATTGCGTATTAGCCAATAAACTATTCATCTTCGCTCCTAATCTCTGTAAATCGTTAAGCATATCAGCTTTATTTATAATATCCAACAAATAATCATCATCATTCACATTAGACATTAATTCATTATAATCACTTTCACTTAATGTTTCCTTATACATAAGAAATTTAGCCATAACTGATTCATTCTCTTTAATAAAAGCTAAAAACTCATTTGAATTTTCAACAGATATCATAAGCGGATTTTTATTCACAACAACATCCTCCATTGAACTATTTATAATGTCACATTCATCAGAGGAACAACTGTAAATCACCCCAAAAATAGCTGCAGAAAAGATCATAGCACTACAAAGAGAGGCTATTGCTTTAAATTTTAATTTCATATTATTACTTTTTTAATTATATAAACAATCCTAACCAGCCAAACATTTCAAATTTGGTATATTCCTATATTTTTTCACAAAAACAAATCAAGTAACATTGGTCTTTATCCTCCTACCCAAAACAATTTTATATTTCATCATTAAGTGTACACAATATAAGTCGTATACTTTTTTAGTTACAAACATAGAGGAACTACCAATAATTCACAACAAACAATTATAGACAAACACCATAGACAAGCATTTGTCTATGAAATCTTAGACAAGTATTCAGTATTTTTCATTTCTAAGCATTCCCGTTATAGCCTCATTAATAGACTTCACTTCCTTCAATCCCATTTTCTTGGCAATACGATAACGGTGAGTAGCCAAAGAGGCCAATTGGATATGATAATAGGATGCAATCTGTTTATTACTCACTTCTAAACAAATCAGTATTATTAAATGAATATCTTCATTAGACAACGGATAATTATTACGTAACTTCTGAATAAAGCCATCGTATGTATTATCAAAATATGCCTCCAAACAGTGCCAATCTTTATCATCTGAAGGCATATTGAGTAATACTTGCTTCTTCTCAAGAGAAGTTGAGATCGTATTTACTTTTTGTGGACAACCCTGTCCTATACAAAAATTCTTTCCAGCCCTTTTGCTACTTTTCTTTTGTTTTTTAGGATAAATAAGATAACCAACAAACAAGATAAGTAATATTACTATCCAATATCCAATGTGAATAAAAGTATTAGACATAGCATTATATTTTTAAGGTTAAGTAATTTTCCATTTCACTCTTTATTCGCTCAATAATAACTGATGGTATTTTCACTGGTTTAGAAATAATAATCGTAGCAAGTTCTCTTGCTTCTGTTTGCCGTCCTTGTCTATCCAACAACCAAACCAATCGATACAATGGCATAAATCGATTAGGACACATATCAGAAGCCAATCTAAAATGTTCCTCCGCTTCTACCATTCGATTTATTTCCCAACAATTCTGCGCAATCAACATTTCCAAATCATAATCACTCCATAAATGACGGCATTTCATCGCAATATCAAGACTTTCCTTGTAAAACCGGGCTACATTAAGCTCAGCTGCATAATTGTATAAAAAATAGCGATCATTCCCCAGCACACGCTCTGCCGCATCATACAAAGGTTGTGCCTTTTCGAAAAGCCCACACGAAGACAGGGACAATGCATGTTTCCATTTCATCTCTGCCTTTACCCGAATAACCATCGTGTTCGTTATGCACAAACTCCCCATAACACATAATATCACCAACCACTTTCCAACAACAGAAAATATCTTCCAATGAATATGCCACGTATTCCCAGCCAATATAACCAAATCCAATAAAACAACAGCCCAAGTAAATGGATATAGAAATGGGTAAGAAAATAAAGAGAAAACGGTTATTGAACAAAGACTTAATGCAGCTAAGTCCTTATAGCGACTGTTACATTTTTGATAGCAAAGTATCAAAAATACAATCATTCCCAATAATCCCAACAGCCCACCTAAACCATAATCTACGGCTATGCGAAGAAATTCATTAAATGGCTGCTGAACCGTATCAGCAAGAATAGCGTATCCGCTATCTGGATTCCGATGAAAAAATTGAGCCTGATAATCCATATAATGTGCTTCAAATCCTCCGGAGCCAAACCCGAACCAAGGTTTGATTGCTATCATATTTAAGCAACAAATCCAAATCAATAATCGGCCATCGGCCGAGTTTCTTTTCAGAAAATAAAGAAAAACAATCAGCACTACTAAAGCACCTATTACCAATACGATTTTCTGTAGTTTACTCCAGGAAACAGACTGATACCCCCAAATAGCAACCAACATAAATATACTCAATACTCCTGCCCGTGAGCCTGACAAAAAGACACCACATACAAGTAATAGGATAGTCATTACACACAGCAACTTCTTCCATCCTTTTAACCCATTCCATACAAACCACAAAAAAGGTATACCGGCACATAAAGAAGAGGCAAACCCTGCCGGATTATCAAAGCTACCGGTTATCCTAAAAGATGAAGTACATTGTAACACTCCCCAATATTGTAGGATTCCATATAATGCCTGCAAAGCACATGAAATAATAATAGCATAGATGATCCCTTGCATTTCAAAAGAAAAAGATCTTTTTCGCTGTGAGAGAATTAAATAATAGACAACTAATACAATTCCCATAGTAATAGTCATATACCATTTAGGCACTATTCCTGTGTCAACAAATTCAGAGCTATTAAAGAATAACGCTCCCAAACAAAGTAGTGAAAACAGAATCATCTCCCTAATAATCATATCTGTCTCCTTTCTTTGTTAAGAAGCGTACATTCTTTACAATCTCCATATACTAAGCCGATACTTTATCGGTACCTATGCAAAATCACATGGATTTTAAATCACAGTCTAACCTTCTTGGATTTCACAGAACCTTCTCCCGAAACCAATCCGTCTGCACTCACTTTTACTTTTATTTTTCCCGGATTAAAGGTCGTTCGTACGGCCACTCTCATCAAACCGCCCTCTGCTTGCAATTCATGATCTCCGGGAGCATGATAGGCTAAATCCTTACCCTCAGTCACATAGAAGTTATAAGACCCCTTATAGACTCCTTCCCCCTCTACTTCAAACTTCAAAAGATGATCGGCCCTGGGACACCAGCGACCGGCTTTATCCACAATCTTAGCCGTCACAATAAAGGCATCGGAAGCATTGGCACGTAATACAAACTCTTCACCGTCGGGTTTGGCAGTCTGCTTCTCGATAGTGAGCTGTATTGCATAAGGTTCATCGGACGACTCTATCTTTTCGGAGCAGACAGGACGCTTATCATAATCCAGCCCGATCGCCTCAACAATACCCGGTTCCCAATGAATCTCTTTCCAGGTACAACGACGGGTTGCCTGATCCGGCTCAACGATCCCATAGGATTTCTTATTGATAAACAGTTCTACATAAGGACAATTACTCCAGGCATCCACATCCTGAATACCCGAATAGTTCCAATGGCTTTGAAGAGCAACTCCCGGCCGTTTAGAAAACGGTACCCAAAGTGCTTTCTGATAAATCCGATACTTCAACTTTGGAAAGCGATTGGCGTCCATCGCACAGGAACCCAGACTCTTCTGATTCCTCATCCCATTCAGATAAATCGTATACCCCTCGCCATACGTCTCTGCCAACATCCAATCGATCCAGCCGCATGCCTGCCTGTCGAGATCATGAAGATAATCCTGTACATAAGCCTGAGAGAACTGCTTTTCATTATCGTAATCGAAGCGGGCAATACACCAGCTGGGCTGACCGTTCCAATTGGTACCATAAACTTCCGTATTCAGAGAAGGATGTCCCTGTACTTTCTCATAACGATTGGTATAGCCTATCACAATCGGCTCCTTCTCATCCCATTCCGGAGGATAACCATCACGATTCAATACCAGACGCGGTTGTATATAATCCCATTTCTTTACCTCCTCAAGCGTATAAGAAGGCAAATATTTATCACCTTCATAGGCCAGCCCATTGTTCGATTCCCAAATAACCACCGAAGGATGATTGCGGAATGCAATAATCGCATCACGGTCGTACTCCCGTTTGTAAGTCTTGGCCGGTTCGTTTTTCAAGGCCCATTCATTGTCTCCACTGTTTACAATCAGCAGAATGCCATACACATCACAAGCCTGAAAAGCTTCGGCAAACGGAGGTTGATGCCCTACGCGGAACGCATTTCCTCCACACTCGGCAATATAAGCGATGTCCTGCCAACGCAAAGCTGCCGGAACGGCGGCTCCCAAACCCGGATAAATGTTTCTGTTGCCAAATCCCCGCAAAATACATTTTTCACCGTTGACATAGCAATGATTTTCATCCCAGGTAATTTCACGTATACCGAATTTCTCACTTTTACTATCCACCTGTTTACCGTCTACATACACTTTATTCTGCACGGTGTACAAATATGGAGTGCCCGAACAGCCGATAGGATACCATAAGTTCGGATTTTGAATGGTTTCCGTCCGATCAAACAGATGAATAGCGCCGGGTGCCACATTTCGCTGTTCGGTAAATGATAGCACCGTACGTCCCCGTTCATCTTGTAAATAAGTACGCAGTTCGACTGCCTGTGTATGCTCCGAAGAGTTCTCAACATTCGTCTGAAACCTTACTACAGCCTCCTGCGGCGTAGCAGATACCGTTCCGAAATAAGTACCCCATTTGTTTAAAGGAGAGTAACTGTTGAATGGGATATGCACTTTATCTTTCTTATGCATATAGACAGGACTCACAATACCTCCCATTGCCTGTCCGAATCCTTCATTCTCACCAAATCCCGGCCAGGCAAAGAACGTATTTTTCGCATTCGAGACTTTAATTGCAATCTGATTCTCTTCACCCCATTTTATATATTTGCTGATATTCACCACAAAAGGAAGAGAGCTGCCTACATGAGTCACCACTCCCGGTTGTTTAACCCGTGTATTCCCGGAAATAGCCTGCCCGTTCACAAAGACAATAGCTGCCAGATTCACTCCCTGGAATTCCAAAAAAATCTCCTTCTCCCTATCCTTCCCATCGAAAAAGAGTTTCTTTCTGTACCAGCCTTCTCCCCGCCAGCAACGTTCTCCCGTACTTGCATTCAGATAAGTATCATGTTCGTTGTAGCAATGCGGGATGCCGACCTCTTCCCATCGTGTATCATCAAAATCTGCTCCTGCCATTTCCTGATCCGGATGATCATTTTCAACCGGATGAATGGCCAGCTCACTGACACGCACCGGTAATTCTTCTTTTTTTTCAGAGAAGCATTTCAAACCGGAAAGCTTTATATAACGGTAAGTCACCGGAATCGGTACAGAAAGTGAAGTGCTCGTAACGGTTGCAACGTACCCTACCGTATTATTGACACTCGAGATATCACCTTCTTTATACAATTCGCACTGCTGTCTGTCTGTACCGTCTGTCAACGAATTCCATTGTTTATTATCAAGGCTTACTTCCACTTTTACAGTAGCAAAATATACCCGGTTCCCCTTGAAAGACAATTTGACTTTTCCCGCCTGTTTATTCTCATGCAGATCGATGAGCAGACTTGGTTCCGGTGCATCATTTGCTACCCATTCCGTATTCATATCACCATCATTGATCACAGGTACTGCCTGCGTACCACAGAGAATACGGGCATCTTTTGCCAAATCCATCTCCTGTCGAACGACTTTGGAAAACCTCCAGGGTGTTTCTCCCAGATTTATAGGCTTCTGCTCTTTAGCATATCCGCTCTGAATAAACAAAACAGCACAAGCAAAACATAAATATTTTCTCAATATCATACAGTAAAAATTCTTTTTATTACATCATTACTACTTTCTGTCTTTTCACAGCAGAATCGGTCTCAATCCTGACAATATAAGTGCCTTTTCCCATCAGATTGACAGTACCGGTCCCGTGAATCCGACTTTGATACGTCACGCTGCCATCAATGCCGAATACAGTCATCTTCCCCATGCCAGAGATCGAATAATTCAGAGACTGCCCATTGGAAGAAATTAAAATAGCATCCTCTTCTTTGAGGGTAGTAATACCGGTGGTTCCATCCACCTTCACAGTAGCTTTTGCAAAAAGTCCACCTCTTCCTCCATTGTCAATGGCTTGTACTCCCCATTCATATTCACCGTCCGATTCTACTTTAATCTTATAAGAACATTGAGTGAGATAACCGGAAACAGAACCGACTTTAATAAAACCGGAAGTAATATCTGCCGGTACGGTCATACAGCATTTATCACCTTCCTTCTTCTTCAAATAAACATTATACCGTAAAGCTTTCTGAGGAGTAACATCATCGGCAGCCTCTTCCCATGCCAAAGAAAGAATATCGGAACCTTCAATCAACTTTGCCCGTAAATTTTGCGGCATCCCCGGCGCTTCGTTCTTGCCGGCAACAGAAGTATTTTTCCAAAGTTGTGTATCACAACCGGAAGAACAGGCCCCATTGGACCATCCGGAAATCCATGCATCCAACAGTCCGTCATTATCAATGTCGATCAGATGTTCATTGCCATGAGTGACTCTGGGGAATGCCCATCCGTAATCGTCCTGATTGTACCATGCCATCGGCTCAAAATCAAAATCACCTTTATTGACATATAGCCACGTGCTGTGCTGATGCGTATTATTATGACCACCTACTAGCATATCGGGCAGTCCGTCATGATTCACATCGCCAAAAGAGAGCTGTCCGCCATCTATCGGCAGCAGATGTTCATTTTCTATTTTCTCAAAATTACGCTCTCCCTTGTTTTTATAGATATAGAATTGCTTTTGATTATTATTGAAATAGACTCCCGTCATAATGATATCTGCCAGACCATCGTTATTCAGATCATATACATCACATGAAGAGTTACAAGTAGTGTCAAACTTAAAATCCGATTCCTTAAATGTACCGTTCTGCTGATTCCAGTAAACGTGTACTTCCGACTCTCTTGAATAACCATATCCGGTAGACACGATATCCAACCAGCCGTCATTATCCAAATCGACAAAGCAGACACTGCCATCGGTCAAACCATGGAAAGGCTTTGTTCCCTCCAAAGGAGTTTTCTGCAGTTCGAAATACTCTCCTTTTATATTCTTAAACAGATATACCGCTCTGACCGCATCTTCATAATCTTCCCGGTTCACCCTCGTATGTTCATCAAAGCCCGTTACAAGCAAGTCCGTATAGCCATCGTTATCATAATCACCCGCAACCGCCCAATTGTGTCCTTTTCCTCCGGTCTTTCCATTAAACACCGGCATCAAACCAGATTCCGCCACCGGCATTTCCTTAAACTTGCAAGTACCATTATCCTGTACTCCCTGATTAATATACAAACGCGCCTGGATATTGGATAGGCGTGTATCCAGATCATTCCACTGATAATACCAATCGCCCAGTCCCGGAAGAAAAAGATCCAAAAGACCGTCGTTATTCATATCAAACCAAACCGGGCATGAAAAAGCAACTCCTGCAAATGGGGAGGTTAATTTACGGAAAGTACCATCCCCGTTGTTCTGGTAAAAGTTGCTCTGAATTTTCGTAGCACTACCGTGATTATTCTTATCACTATAAAACAGGTCGAGTGTCCCATTATTGTTGTAGTCCCCCCAAGCTGCATTCACATAGGTGGCATGAATAAAATTAATCGGGTCACCTCCCGTACTCGACTGTACCGGTTTATCCATATATTCAAACCTGATGTTCTCAATATCTCCCGGAACCTGTGCGTGCAGCAACAAACTAAAGCAAAAACTGCTGCATGCAATAAAAAATAGTTTCTTCATAATATAATATTTAAGAGAAGGTTTTACATCTGTCTATTATAGATTTTTCAAAGGTTTCTATTACAAGTCGTTTAAAGACCATTCGTCTTTCCATTCTATCGTAATACTGTCTGCCGAATGAAATTGAACAGGTAACCAAATATATCTGGAATTGATTAAATCCAGTTTATTCCATTTGTCGAACATGGCAATGTATTTATCATTTTCGGGATCTACTGTTATGACATGCGTACTTTGTCCGCCAAACGTCCTGTCGGCATTCTCACCCACACAAGGGTTCCCCATTGCCGTCCACTCTCCCAACATAGAATCTGCTATAGCATATTCCGCTTCATTAGGATCCCAACCGCTACATCCGGACGTGATCATATAATATTTATCCTGCCTTTTAAAGATAGCCGGTGCTTCTCTGAACTTTCCGGGGAAAACCGCCTTATAAGTTTCAGTATGTTCCAGATAATCATCCGAAAGTAAATGAATATATAAAGTAGAATTACCTTTAGCAGAGTAAACATGATAAGCCTTCCCGTCCCCGTCTTTGAACAGTGTCATATCCCGGCTTTCTTCTCCATACGGACGAAGAGAGTGCAAATACTTGAAACCACCGGTCGGACTATCCGATACGGCAACACCGGTAGCTGCTTTCGAATAATTATAACTATCAATGTGCATCCACATCACAAACTTACCGGTCTTCTCATTATAAATCACTTTAGGTCGTTCTATCACCATAGAAGGATGGATATCCGATTCCGGATTGGCCATATCCGGCTTTAATGCTACCCCCTCGAACTTCCAGGAATGCAAGTCTTTGGATGAATAACAGGCTACCCCGCCGGCCTCTGTCCGGTAACAATCCCATTCTACGCCGGGTGCATGATAGGTAGAATCATTTTTATATTCGCCATACCAATAATACGTCCCGTTATGATACAGAACCCCTCCTCCATGCGCATTAATCATGTTCTGCTCCGTATCCGTCCAGACCTCACCGGGATAAATCATTTTTGGGCCACATGAATAAAGTCCGATTGCAACTATGCTCAACAGTAAAAAATTAAATGTTTTCATTTTGTCAAATTTATATTATAATCATTTGTGTTTGTCATCCTTTGTTGTTTCTCAAATTCCTTCGGTGTCATACCAAACTGTTTTTGAAACAATTTGATAAAATAAGAGGGAGAGTTTATTCCGACGATATAACACACCTCTCCTGTGCGGTAATGCCCTTCGGCTATCAGCTCGGAAGCCTTTTTCAATCGTATCAAACGGATAAAGTCCGTAGGCGATGTTCCGGAGAGTGCCTTAATCTTACGATGCAGGCTCGACCGACTCATGTTGATAATCTCCGACAAGCGTTCCACACCGAAATTAGAATCGGTGATATTCTCTTCAATGATACCTATGATTTTATTTATCAGCTCTTCATCCGCTTTGCACAGTCCTATCGACTGCGAAGTGACATAAGGTTTCTTGATAAACGCTTCCTTCTCCCTCTTTCTGTTTTCAAGAAGTGAATTCAGTTGTGTCGTCAGATACTTAAACGAGAAAGGTTTCTCGATATACGCATCAGCCCCGGTTTCAAGTCCTCTGATCTTACTGTTCAAGTCATTCTTAGCCGTTAGCAACACTACGGGTATGTGGCAATACTCAATGTCCGTCTTTATTTTCCTACAGAGTTCAAAACCGTCCATGATAGGCATCATGATATCCGTAACGACGATATCGACATTCACCCTTTGGATAATATCAAATGCTTCTGCACCGTTAGTGGCTTTTTCCACAGAGAAGTTCAAACTCAGCTTTTCGGTCATAAACGATAGCAGTTCAAGATTATCTTCTACCACCAAAATCGTTTCCTGTTTCGATTGCTGCTCTACAAAATCGTCATTATAAATATCGATGTTGGTTTCTTGCCGGGATATATCGCCCTTTGGAATGGCTAATGTAAAAATATTCAGCCCATCGTTACTTTTATAGAGCAACACACCATGATGCAATTCGGCAAGTGACCGTGCCAATGACAATCCGATGCCGGAACTTGCATTTATATTTGCATTCTTTTTCAATTGATAGAAAGGATCGAATATTTTATCGCCCATTTCGGGAGGTACTATCTCACCATCGTTCTTTATAATCAAATAGAATTGCATATCGTCCTCTTCAAGTTCCACATCGATTGTATGTTCGGAGTAACGAATTGCATTTGAAAACAGATTGTTCAGAATTTTAATAAAAGATCCCCGGTCGATCAATGCATGAACAGGCAGCTCCGGCATATGAAGTTCTATTTTCTTATTTATAGACAATGCCATCGGAAGAAACTCCTGATATACCTCATCCACAATAGCCGATATATTCCCAACGACAAAATTCATTGTCACCTTATTGGCATCCACCTTTCTGAAATCCAGGATCTGATTAATCAAAGTAAGCAGTTCCGATATGTTCCTCTGCATGAGTTGGACATTCTTCTTTATCTCATGATCTTTAATATCCATCTCGGCCAAAGACTCGAGAGGACCGTTGATCAACGTCAGCGGCGTTCGTATCTCATGGGCTATGTTAGTAAAGAAATCGATTTTGGAGCTATACAGTTCTTTCTCCTTTTCACTCTCAAACATTCGTTGCTTTTCCAATGTCTTCTTCTTACTCACATACAAGTAATATCTGGTTGTTAACCAAACACATACAATCAGAAGGATCGCATAGCAAATGTTGGCGGTCCAGGTCTTCCACCAAGGAGGAAGGATGATAATCTCGACAGAAGCCCCCTCCTGATTCCATACTTTGTCATTATTACTTGCTTTCACAACAAACCGGTATTTTCCGGGAGCAAGATTGGCATAAGTCACACTTTGATTATCTCTTGTAAAGATCCAGTCTTTATCAAGATTCTCCATCTTATAAGCATATTGATTGGCCGCCGGGCAGGCATAGCTTAACGCAACAAATCCCAGTTCTATACTATTCTGATCGTGTTGTAGGGTTATCTGTTTAGCCTGCAGATAGCCGCTATTCGTCCCCTTATCATATAATTCACCGGATGCTTCATCGTTTTTATGCTTTATATAAGTAATATACACAGGAGGGATAAAGCTATTCTGCTCCAGTCTCTCAGGAAAGAAAGAGATCAGCCCTTCCAAAGTTCCAAAAAACAATTCACCCGTACTGCTTGCCAATGCAGATTTATAATTGAACTGGTTGCTGGGCAGACCATTATCCGTTGAATAGGTCTCAATGGTAAAATTCTGCGGATCAAACTGTACCAGCCCGCTATTAGTACCAAACCATAAATAGCCGTTTTTATCCTCAACAATCTTGTATGCAGTATCATCGGGTAACCCCTCTGCCAGTGATACGGTACGGAAATTATTCTCCTTACTGTCGTATTTACAGATACCGCCCCGGTCCGTTGCAAACCAGATATCGCCATTGCTCGTTTCCGTAATACTGCTGACGGAGTTAGAACTTATCGAATGTTTATCATTGATCTGGTTCGTGTAATGCTCTATCTGCTGAGTTTTCTGATTATACTTGAACACACCGTTTCCCATCGTCGCTATCCAGATATTGTCGTTAGCATCCTCCATAATATCATATGTATAGCACAGACCAAATTCGGGCATATTGACAAATTCCATCGTTTCCTTATTACCCTTATAAATCCCCCAGGCATTCCCTAACCAGACGTTGCCGAATTTATCTTCCCCCAAAGCATATAAACTGAATTCATTCAAGTCTAACTGTTTTCCGGAATAATGCCGGGTGTTATAGCTACCGGCAGAAACGATATCCAATCCTTTCTTAAACAATCCTACCCAGATATCTCCGTTAAGGTTGAGCAGACTCAGCGTCTGTTCCGAAGTCAAGTCTCTACCTATATCTCTTCCCAACTTTTTAAATGTCTGCTTTTCGGGCGAGAAAATATTCACTCCCGCATCTTCGGTACTTATCCATATATTTTGGTTATTATCTTCAATGATCTCTCTTATCCGTTTACTGCTGATCGTTTCTTCACGACTCAACGGTATATACCGGGTGAATTTCAGTACAGAACTGGAGAGATAATTAATACCTCCGGCATTGGTTCCTACCCAGATTCCCCCTTCCCGATCCTGATAAATCTCCCCGACCTGATTGTCCGAAAGCGAATAACTACACATAGGATCGTTGTATATTCTGAAAACCTCTCCTTTTTCTTCATCGATAATGTAGATACCATATTGCGTACCGACCCATAATTTGTTATTCAACTTCGCTATACAACGGATAATCTTATAATGCACATCCGGTGCATTTACATCGGTTACCGCGTTCTTCCTCTTATTTATTCTACGCAGTTTACCTTCATGTATACCCAAAATAAGATGCTCGCCATCGTCAGACATCGTATAAATATTCTCTCCCGCCAGTGTATTGCCATTCGTATCACCAAGGTATTGAGTAAATTCATCCGTCTGTTTATCATATAGATATACTCCTTTCCCATTTGTCCCAATCCAAACCCGGTTACTTTGATCTATGCACATACTCTGCGGATTCCCATGATCGGGAACCGTTTTCTTTCCAAATGCATAAAACTTCAGCTCTTTGCTATCCTGAATATAGCGGAATAATCCCTGATTAGGAACAACAATCCATATATTGCCATCCCGGTCCTCCCCGATATCCGAGATCCAATCGGTCATGGTAATCCCTTCCGCCGTCTGTGTATTCATATAAGTAAAAATTTCGGTTTGAGGATCTAATATAAAGACCCCTTTATCCGTACCGACCCAGAGATGTTTCTCCCTGTCTTCAAAAAGAGAGGATATGTTGTTATTCTGTTTTTGCGCTACATAATCATAGCAATCGAATATTTTGAAAGTATTCCCGTCATACCGGTTCAGCTTATTGCGGGTGCCAAACCACATAAAGCCATTGCTATCCTGAATGATCGCTTTCACATTGGATTGCGACAATCCCTTATCTCTACCGATTATGTTGAAATAATAATTATTCAACCCATATCCGGATATGTTGAACAACAACATCAAGAGGAAAACGGTAATAGTCAATTGGGGGTGTTTCATATTCTTTATAAACGAATTATTTGAGGGCAAATATAAATAAAAAGAAGAGAACGATTCTTTCAAAAAATAGCAAATTGGTAGTACGTATCACCATCATACAAGGCTTTCCAAAGCACTTCGTACAAATACAACATAAAATGAAACCTATGTAAAGAAATACACGAAGCCAACAAATAACCATCCATACCTTGTCAGTTTTTCCTTCCGGAACAACAAACAATAACCGATTAACGAACAGCCATTGTCATCATACACGGAAAATGATATTTCACCCACATAAATAAAACGTATTCCTTAATATATAAAAACACCCGGATGTTTTTCGTACACAAAAAGCAATTCTTAATTTCCAACGAATACAATCTCTAAAAGATTCGTTTCAATTAATAAAAGAAACGGGATAGATAGCAGATGCCTGTGACCAACTTATTATTTTTTGAATGATTCGTTCTATATAAAAATGGATAGAACGCGTAATTTTGGCATTGGTAATTCACTATATATAAACCGGTTCTTACATAAAATAAGAGTTCATTTCTCAGTTTTCAATAAATAAAGCAAGGAAGATATAACAGTTCAAAAATAGGATCAGATAATAAAGAATCAGGCATAAGTAGCACGCAGATGTTATAAAAATAATCCGGGATAGCTACAGGCCTAATCAAGAATAGATGTTTAATTTAAATTATTTTACAATGAAAAAAAACACATTACTCATCGGAGCGCTCGCTCTATTAGGAATGAATTCTGCATTTGCACAGGATTTAGTGATCGAAACAATGAAAGGGAATGAGAACATCGAATTGGTTACAGATGCTATATTCGATGTCGGTTATGGCAATATCGGCCAAACATCCACCTCAACAATTATTTGCTTGGGAGAAGTTGATTTTGGAGCTGATGGGAACGCTTATCAAGCTACCGGAGTTGAATTCGCACAAGGATGGGGAGATTTCGGAGTAGAAAGATATGTAGTCCTTCACGCCGGAAATACGTTTGAAGAATCCGTAACTTTCACAGAAATGACGGTAGACAGAACATTCGGCTATCACTGCTTTGAAACATTTGCATGGAATATGAAAGAAGGTGAAGAATTCGAACGTCCTACCGGTAAACAAAAAGTTTGGTTAACTTTCCGTGAAGGAAATGGAAATTTACGTTCTGTCATCTTCTATAAAAATACGATTGCAGAAGAGGGTATGCAACCATGGATCAATGAATCACCGGAATATGCAGATAAAGCAAATATCATATATGGCGATATCTTCCGAGTAGCAGTCGATGTAGATCCGGAAAACCCAGATGATCCTTTCAAAGATTGTAAGTATAATGAAGAAACAGAATGTTGGGGAGGTGTAGTTAAGGATTTCATTGTCAAATCCGCAGAACCGATTGATTTCGGTGAAGGAGAATTCCAACAATTAGTTGCCTACATTGGTCATGATGGTGAAAGATATAAAGAATATATGGAATTCTACATTGACGAAGTAAAACCGGAAAATATGATTGCAAGAACTTGGACAGGTATCAATTTGCAAAAATGGAACGATTTTACCCCAGTTGCTACCAAACTAAAAGAAGTAAAAGGTTCTCACTATCTGTTTGTGAAATGGGGAGATGCAACCAACCTTCACAGAATCGATCTATTGAAAGAAAATCTTTGGTTTGAGAATCCGGATTGCGGTGTTGTTTATGAGGATATAGCACCGTCTGAAAATGCTGTAGTATTTGTTACCAAAGGTGCAGGTGACGAAGGTGGCGATTGGAGCCAAGGCGATATGGAATGGGAAGTTATAGTTAAAGGCGGCGATGGTGCCCGTGGTGAAGGCTCAAATATCGGTTATACATCCAATGGTGTTGTTGTGGCCTATTATGACATCGATTTCAAAGACGGTGATTACAAGAGAGTTCTTATCAATCATTCCTGTGATAAAAATTATATAGGTACCATTGAAGAAGCTAATTTCTCATTGTATATCGACTTGGATAATATAAATTGGAACAGTGGTAGTACTCCGGAAGATGTACAAAATGCACTTGCAGGACACGAACCGATCGCTGTGGTCAGAGCTCAGGGTACCGGTAAATGGGATACCAAAATGACAACTGCAGCAGCATTGAAAGAAGTGAAAGGAGAACACACCATATATGTTGTTTACAATTTACCAAGTAGTGTAGGTGCTAATATCTATGGTCTCTATTTAGATCCTGATGCCGGTACTGGAACGGGGCTCAAACCGACTGCTACAATCGAGGGCCTAAACGTATATTCCGTAAACAGTGAAATTATTGTAAATGCTACTGAACCGGTAAGTGTTGTTATCTATACAATAAGCGGCATGCCGGTTGCAAACAAAATATTACCGGCTGGCAATACTACCATCAGCAACTTGCCCGAAGGTATGTATCTATTGAAAGCGACTAATCAGAATGGCGCTGTAAGTATCAGCAAGTTAATGGTAAAATAAGAATCATTATAACTTCTAATTACATAAGGGTACCACATTTCCGGGTACCCTTATTTTTATCCCTCATCTCTAACAACATGAAAACAATGCATATACAAAGACTTTCAATCGTAGGACTTTTCTGCATCATGGGTATCTTTCTTTCGCACGCTCAAGAATGGAAAATGAAGCAAGCCCCTATGATGACTCCATGGAGTGAAACAATAGACGTGAACAACGTGTTACCCGAATATCCGAGACCACAAATGGTAAGAAAAGAATGGCTCAACTTAAATGGCATCTGGGATTTGCGAAAAGGCATAAAAGGCGAAGCATACGATCCGGAGAATTTCACTTTTACACAAAAGATATTAGTTCCTTTCCCCATAGAATCCGCCCTCTCCGGAATCATGGAAGAGAGCGACAGCCAATGCTATTGGTATAAACGTTCAATAAGTATCCCCGAAACGATGAAAGGGAAAAATATTCTGCTTCATTTTGATGCCGTAGATTGGGAAACCGTTGTTTATGTAAACGGCATAAAAGTAGGCGAACATACCGGTGGATACGACCCGTTCTACTTTGACATAACCTCCGCTTTAAAAGAGCAGGAAGAACAGGAGTTAGTTGTCTATACATACGATAATACCGGTGCCGAAGGACAAGCGAAAGGCAAACAGGCATTAAATAAATGGGGATGCTGGTACACTCCGGTAAGCGGCATCTGGCAGACGGTATGGCTGGAACCTGTCAATTCGGTTTACATAGAGGACTTAATGATACGACCCGATGTAGACAACTCCTGTTTGAAAATGAGAGTCAATACCAATGAAATATTCGGAGTAACAGTAAATATCAGCTTACTCGACAAAGAAGGCAATAAAATAGCAACGCTGGAAAACGGCAAAGTCGAAAGGTTACTGACCATTCCTATCGATAACCCTCATTTATGGTCGGTAGAAGACCCATATTTATACGACCTCGACATAGCCATCCTAAAAGACGGAGTACAGACAGACGCCGTAAGCAGCTATTGCGGAATGCGCAAAATCGAAGTAAAGAAAGTGGGTGAAACGCCCCGTATCTTCCTCAATGGAAAACAAATCTTCCAGATGGGGCCACTCGACCAGGGATGGTGGCCCGACGGCCTGTATACTGCTCCAAGTGACGAGGCACTCCTGTTTGATATAAAAGCGATGAAAGCTTTAGAATTCAATATGATACGGAAACATATCAAAATAGAGCCTGCACGTTGGTATATGCATTGCGACAGGGAAGGAATATTGGTATGGCAAGATCTGCCCAGCCCCAACTTACCTTCCGGATACGAAGACTATGCCAAAAAGAACTTTGAAGATGAATCGAAAAGAATTATCACAGCTTTCAGAAACCATCCGAGTATTATCCAATGGGTGGTATTTAATGAAGGTTGGGGACAATTCGATACAGAAAGAATGACTCAGATCGTCATAGGAGAAGTAGGCCAAAGCCTTGTCTGTTGTGCCAGTGGCTGGGTAGACGCTCCCATTGGTGACATTAAGGACTCCCATAGCTACCCGAACCCCTCCTGCCCACTGGACGAAACCAGAGCCGGCGTCTGTGGCGAGTATGGCGGCATTACATTGAAAGTACAGGGACACATCTGGCCCGGAGGCGATTTCCAATACACCACCGTAGAGACCGGAAAAGACTTCACCGTCTTATTCAACAATTTAGCCGACAAAGTAATAGACCATTATTACTACGGATTAAATGCTGCCGTATATACCCAGCTATCCGATGTGGAGATCGAAAAAAACGGAATCTACACATACGACCGGCGCGTATTGAAGCCCTATTCGGCAACCGGAGAACTAAAAACAAAAATAGAGGAATGTATCAATCTGCCACAAAGCGGAATAAAAGTAAGACCGATTCTTTCTACTGCCAAAGAGCATAAATACAAGTGGAGATATATAACCTCATCCGATGTTCCCCGCCGGTGGTTTGCCAAAGAGTTCGACGACCGCACCTGGGCGGAAGGAGAAGCCGCATTTGGTAGCTCCTCCATATGGAATGGGGCAAACTTAATCTCAACTCCCTGGAATACCTCACAGATTCATATGCGCCGCTGGTTCCGTCTGGGCGACGTCACTCCGGAAATGATCAATGCCATGCGCTTCCTGCTTTATCACGACGATGATATTCACATCTACATCAATGGTGTTTGGGCAGCAAGCAAAAAAGGGTCGGTTTCCAATTACATTCCGTTCGATATCTCTTACGAAGCCAAACAGACATTAAAACCGAATAGCTGGAACTTGATCGCAGTAGAAGGCCTACAAGACGGTGGTGTGCAAATTATGGATGTGGGTATATCCACTTTCTCAACAGAGGATTTTAACTATACGGAAATATACGATGACTTATCCAATCCAGACTATTCGGAAATCGCTACTCCCGGTAATCCGGTATCCCCTGTCTTTACCAAAATAGCAAGACCGGTTCCTGCCGAGCCCATAGCAACGTCCCTCATCAGAGGGCAGTTCTACCATACGGCAGATCGCTCCAATGTGGCATGGGGGGATTACGATAATGATGGCTGGCTGGAGATTGCCTACTCCGGAAAGAATCCGCATCTCAGAACAGCCTCCGCTCAAAAAGTATCGGCTCTGTATGACTATGACGGTACAGAATCTTTCGTCCGCCTTACCAGTCCTTTTGATGTTTGCTACTATGCCTGTCCGGTCTGGTTCGATTATAACAACGACGGATTATTAGACCTGTTTGTCCCCGGGTTAAAATCAATGGATTACGAAAATAACCTGGAAGAGATTGCTGCATTTTTATACCGTAATAAAGGGGCGGAAAAAGGTGGGCAACCTGTTTTCGAGGAGGTCAATACCGCCACTCCGGCAGGAAGCAAAATGGGTATCTCCCCGATTTACAGTTCAAAAGACGGTGGCCGGTCACGTCAATGGGTTTCGGTAGGCGACTATGACAAGGATGGCTATCTGGATCTGATCATTGCAGGGCTGGACGATTACGAAGACCCCGATGGAAGAACAGATGAAAAAGGAAATCTCATCGTACACCACGACCGGCGCGCACTTTATCTATACAAAAACAACAAAGGCAAGGGATTCATCCAGCAAGAAACCCCATTAAATGGTACAGAACCGTTCTTAGGTCTTTCGAGAGGTTCCGTGCACTTTGCTGACATGGATAATGACGGTTGGCTGGATATTGTATCCTCCGGTTATGGTCCGGGCGAAGGCAACCTCCGTATCTATTGGAACAATGGAGACGGAACATTCTCCGAAAACCAACAGTATTTGTATGGTTCCAACGATTCTTCCTGCTCCTTATGTGATCTGGATGCCGATGGTTATATGGATATTGTGGTGACAGGTTTTTCCAGTAATAAAGGTTCGGGCGCCAAGTCTTTTTACATCTATCGGAATTGTGGCGGACGCAACTTTGAAATGCTGAACGACCTCTTTTGCGGTTTTGAAGGAGTAGACGGTGCAACCCCTTCCTTTGGGGATGTCAATCACGACGGTTTGCCCGATATCCTGATAGGCGGTCACGGAGAAAAACATGAAATTACAACCTGGCTGTATATGAACCGGGGCGATTTCAGTTTCAAAGCTTGCGGAGCCTACTATGATGCAGATCAGGAATGGACTTTCGATCGCATCAGTCACGGCAACAATCATCTGATCGATTACAACAATGACGGTTATCTGGATGCATGGAACATGGGATGGGCACAAAGCAACGTCTGCTCTTTCAGTTGTGCCACTCAACTCTGGAAAAACACGTCCTCAACAGCAGGTATATTACCTAATGAGGCTCCTTCCACTCCTTATAATCTAAAAAGTTCCTACAACAAAGAAACAGGTATGGTTACCTTCTCTTGGGATGCCGCCACAGACGATGTAACTCCCTCCCGGGCATTACAATATAACATATACGTGAAAAAAGCCGGTTCCAAGGAATATTTCATGACAGTCCCTGCCGATCTCCAAACCGGATTTATCAAAACAGGCGAAATATCCGGCCAGATTATGACCACTTCCTATTCCATGTATATCGATAACGAAGATACCGAATACGAATGGGGTGTACAAGCCATTGACAACGGTAAAAGAGGAGGTCATTTCGCTTTATCTTCATTTAATCCGGCAGCCACCGGCACACAAGAAAATAAACTTTCGGAAGTATGTGTATACACAGCCAATGGCGATATTCACTATAATGTAAGTGAGAACACAATTATTGAAATCATCAATACATCCGGCATAAGTATTGTACGAGCTTCAGTTAATGGTAGTGGAGTGTACAGAGATTTAGAAAAAGGAGTCTATCTGGTATCAACCCTTATCGGAAAACTATCCCGGACGTTTAAACTCGCCCTATAATCGCCATAAAAGCATTTTAAATATATAGTAATTATGAAGCTATCCCTGCTGCATATGATTGTGGCAGGGATAGTTTCATAATTATCAAAAGAAGAACTATATATGTTTCAAAAAAATGAATTAAGAACTAAAACAGCTGATTACCATATACACAAACCACTGATTATCAAGCAATAGAACCCACTTGTTTCATAAATCATAAAAGTATATACTCTTCATTATATTAAAACTATACTCTTACCGTATAAAAATATGCACTTCTACTGCATGAAGGTATATTCTTTTGTATAGCAGAAATAAAACGTTAAAAGTTAGATTAACAAAATTAACACAGTATGTTTCCATATTATGTCACATCTCAAACGTATTTCAGCTAAATATTTACTAAACATCTAACTTGTAGATTCATTAATACGGAACAGTCGTTGTAAATTGTATGATAAATCTTTATATAATCTCTCAAACGATAGGGCTAATTCTTTTTGAAAGAGTACCCTTACCGGATATTTTTAATCAATTTGATAATTCTAAATTAGAGCCGGATACGGACGAGCAACTTAGCTTGTTCTGAACTATTCCGGACACTAGTGATAGGCATATTCTTTTATCTTTCATAATTTCTGTAAAAACACATACCTATCTATTGAAAACCTTGGTTTTTCACCGCTACCAACACATTCTCTCCACTAAGTTTCTTTTCCTCTACCAAAACATACATACCTGGCAAAAACTCCCATTCTTCATCTTCCGGATTATAACATTCAGAACCATCTATTTTATAAATATTCTTTTCTATCAAATATGCAGAGACCGGCCTATACGCAACAGATCCTTCATTTAACAACTGTACACAAATTATTTTTTCATAATTCTATTTTTCTAAACGGCACCATGCTTAATGCCGATAATAACAACTAGAATACTCTTCTCATCTTTTCTTTATTTGTTGAGTCTCTAAAACTATTCCCTAAATATTTATCCTGTATAAAATACATCAATCAGTTCTTCCAATAATCTACTATCCGAAGTTAGGGCATAGTTAATATCAAATCCAATCTGCATCTGAGTATCCATCATCCAATCCCTTATTTCATTTGCACACTCTTCATCATTTTCAATAGTTACAAAGGAAGTATCCAATTCTTTTACACTAAAATTATTTCTCAGATTACTTCGTTATTTTATTCGTTTATCATTCAGATAATCCAACTGATTTTTCGTTAATTTTATCGTCATTGGCCTAATCTTTTAACAGTTCTGTTTTTCGATAAGAAAGAATTTACTGATACCATCTCCTCCACTTGTACAAAAGTAGCATTTAATAAATTGCATTTTAATCAAGGAATCCATTTCAAAGCCTCTTTACTAAACAATAAATAAGATTTATTATTTATATAAATAGAATCTGAGTTTTTCCTTTTCAATATACAATCACCTTGACTAACATTATTATAGATTTGCTTGGAAACCAAAAATTGCATTGTATTATTATCCAAATCAAAAACATAATAATTATAATAAAAAGTCCTTCCCCATTCTGGAATAATTATATCCGAATCTAACCTTACCACTATAAAATACGCTGTAGCATCCCCTTCTATATACTTACGATCAACAACATTTCCGAAAAATTCATAATTAAAAAAGAATGCTTTTGCCTTTTTAAAGTAATGTCGACTTTCGATTGCTATCCCATAGCCTATCTTAAATCGGTGATATCCATAATATGATAAGCACATCAAAACTAAACTAGCAAATGCCACATAAATATACTTATTTCGCACCTGTCTTTTTTTTATCAATTTCATTTTGTATATCTTTAGAATTTTTCTTTATACTTTCAAACACTTCATTAGGTTCAGATGATATATCCATATGCATATCTATACCTAAAGCCTTTTCTAAAACTTGTTGTACTGCATCCGCACAATTGTTTTCAAAAGCATTGTACTTAATCTCTTTTGTATCCATTTTATTGAGAATTTGAACATATTATTCTATATGAGGCCATAACATTGACTTTCTCCCCATTATCTTGTGGAGGAGAAAATGCAGGCAATTCACTAATTTTTTGTTCTATCCATTGTGAGATAAGAGTGTCTTGGCTGTGCATACTATGTATATAGGCTCTTCCTAATGTATCTATATCAAGATAAATCAAAAATGGATTTTTGATTTTAACATTTTCTTCTTTTGCTTTTTTGCTAATAAATTTATTTATTGATAGTTTATTATCTTTATTGGTTTGTGAACCTGGTAATAAAGGAGGTGTGTCAATATCAAAAATTGGGCACCACTTAGTATTTTTGTGTTCCTTTTTGGTAGTTTTTTCTTCTCTGTCTACCAATTTATAAATGCTGATAAATTTGTTTTGGTATTGCGTTAATCCTAATTTTATTTTCAGGCTATCTCCTATTTCAAAATAAAAAGGATTATATGTGTCTTTGATATAAATTCTATTTCCAATCAAATATGTAGAATCCAAACCTTTGCCTTCTATTTTATTAAAGCAAATTTTATATTGTATAATGGTGCCACTTCTCCATGGCGTATATATGACCTCGGTAACACGTCCAATAACAGTCTTATGACAAGAAGACAATACAAATAATAAAAAGTATAGAAGTATATATTTCATATTTCTAAAATCAACAAATACATTAATTAGCAACACCATAGGGAATCGCAACCTTATAATAAGAAAATTTTTCATTTTCTAATTCAAGTGTCGGTGGACCGTCTAATCCCGTATAAACTCTGTTATAAAAGTCGCCCCGAATCAAAACCAAAAGAAAAAAATCCGGTTGTCTACCAAAAGACATAAGTTCTTTTACTTTTTTCTTGTCACTTTTTAACGGAATGCGATCATTTAAATAGGAGTATGAGTTTGACAATATATATTTATTATATAATTCGCTTGGTATATATATAGGTAATCTCAACTCTAATAAAAAAACATCCTCTCGTTTAAATAAAGTTTTTTCCTTTCCATTAAATGAACTAAACGCTTGATGTGACATTACAAAACAATATCCACTCTTTGTCAAAACAGATACCGGATCATCTATCTGTATTGTATCAACAACATAAAGACTTTTATATCCATCTTGATTAACATAATCAGGATAATTTAAATCTACTGATTTACAAGACAATATAAAAAATAAACAGAATAAACAAATAACATTTCGGATCATAAATTACCTCCTTCTTATTTTTCCCCATTTACTAACAGAATAATATGAACTACCTATAGAATATGAAAAATCGAAAACACTTAAGTGCCCTTCACCAGCTACACCTCTTCCTTCAGAATTGCTCTTTCCTCTGATAGGATAAGTTATCATATCTTTGAGTCCCACTGTATTTAAATCTAATGAACGATAAGGATCTGTAGATGATGACGTCATCAACCCAGAAGAACCATGAGTGAGTCCAAAAGTATGACCCACTTCATGTGCACCTGTATTTTCATCCTGCCGCGAATATTTTACTCCAATATGATTACCATTGACAGTCACACCATTTTTATTGGAATCTTTAAAACTTGATACAACTTCATAGATATTAGCAATTCCAGACTTATCTGCCCGGAAAGCCTCCGTAACAACACTACTTCTTTGAGCTACATTCATTGATTCATCGGTTGACACCTCAACTACTGATAATGAGTAGTCAACCTATAATCTCTTCCATTAGGATCAATCGCATTTACCGGATTATTATTACAATATGCATACGGACTTACCGAATAATAGTCTTCACATAGTGGATCCATTTGATTAAAACGATTTATTATCCTCCAAAAATAGTACGCAAAATTCAACCTGTCGTTATTTTAAATAACAAGGAATTGCAATCTTATAGAAAGAGAACTTATTATTTCTCAGATTAATTGTAGGTGGACCGTCAAATCCCGTATAAGCCCCATTATAGTAATCACCTCGAATCAATACCAAAAGAAAGTAATCCGGCTTTCGAGTAAAAATCTTAAGATCTTTAATCCCTTTTTTATCAAATTCAATTGGAATAAGAAAATCAAAATAAGAAAATGAATTTGCCAATACATACTTACGAAACAACTCAATTGATACACTCATTGGTAAGTACTCATTTAATAAAAAAGTATCCGGTCGTTTAAATAAGGAGTCTTCATTCCCACTAAACGAATCAAAGGCCTGCTTAGACATCACAAAGCAATATCCGCTATTCGTTAAAACAGATACCGGATCATCTATCTGTATTGTATCAACAACATACAAACTCTTGTATCCACTACAATTTGCATAATTAGGATAGTATAAATCTATTGATTTACAAGATAACATAAAAAACAAACAAAATAAACAAATAACATTTCGGATCATAAACTACCTCCTTATTATTTTTTCCTATTTACTAACAGAATAATGTGGATCACCTGTCAAATATGAGAAATTAAAAAACATCTTACTTTTAACAAGCATCTTAAAATATCATGTTAATTTATTGCACCACAAAGATCACTTCATTTTTAATACAAATACATTAATTAGCAACATCATATGGGATCACAACCTTATAATAAGAAAATTTTTCATTTTATTCTTTTTACTGATTTTAAACAGCGCATCCTTATAGCGATTGTTATAATGGTTGAAAGAGAATATACCACCAAGAAATAATGAATAAATATATAAACAATAGTATTACAATTAATAATATATACCATCTTTTTAGTGCCCATTCTTTATGTAGAAATATGAGCGATATACTTACTATTATTCCCCAAAGTGGAAAATAATTTAATCCTACAACAAATATCCTTAGCAAGAATTGTTCTCCTCCCGGATGTTTTGATTCCATATAAAACATTATTATAAAAGTGATAATCCAATAGGATAATAGTGCGATTGTTAGCGTTTTAAGAGGATGTTGTCTTTTGGTATTCATATATCTATTCTGGTATAATTTGTCCATTTATTACATTGTATTTTCCTGTTGGTAAACTAAGAATTGATTGGATAAAATTTAAATTCCATGTTTCTTGTTTTTATCATCATCAACAGATAGTATTGAAGCTTCTTCTATCTTTCCAAAAGGACTTCTTAATAATTTATTATTTGCTACTTGGTCATTCTTATTAGTGAACTGGAAAGTTTGAACACCATGAACTGCTGCCTGTTTTGTGGGTTGAAAAGAGACAAAATCAACTTCAAACGCAAAAAGAGAAAGATCAATACCTTTATCAATAAATGCTTATATCATTCCTTTTGCATAAGCTGCTCCCATACTATGTGTAATGACCTTATTTCTCAACCCATATCATAGTAAAACTTTTGTTGATTCATATACCAACAGCATAAATTCTTTGAGATATTCACCCAACAAACCTTTCTTCATAATATTTTTCATCAACATATCATTCTCTAATATTTGCCTTGAAAGAAAATATTTTGTTTCAGTATTCACTTCTGCCCTCTGATTTAGGATACAACAATAACCCCATTTATAAAGTAGACTTTCAGGATCAAGATAAGTTGCTTTTTTAAGCATAGATTCAACATCTTCCATTTCTATATCAAAGTACCATTCAGACATAGAAGCGATAAATCCGATATAAAAAAGATATTCTGAATTATTCGAAAACCTACTATATGATTCAAGAAAATACTTTTTTAATAGATCTGCATAATAATCATGTTTACTATTATCATACATTTCATTAACCAAAATATCCATAAGCAAATAGTTCATAAAAAGATAGCCATCTATATCGTTAGGATTATCATCTATTACTACCTGCATCAGCTTAATTGCTGCATTCCAATTTTTATTATACTCATATTGCTTCAATTGTTCTCTCCAGCACATAACATTTAAACCATTTTTAGTTTTTCGAATATTATATTATCCTACCTAAGTCAATAATAAGATTCCATTTTTAAATAGAAATCGGAACCCAAAATTATAACTATCTACTCAATAGTTTTAATCAAACCCAACACGATCTTATAAAGGTTATTCTCTCTTATTGGATATTGAATATAAAATAAGAAGATTTCTAAAATTAACAAAAACAAAATCCTACTAAGCGATAAATTTCTTTAAGAACATTACTTAGAATGTTTATACATTTTATCCAAAAAGGTTAAACAATGATTCTTTATTTGGATTCTCCTTTAAATAAAGATTTATGCTTCATTTTTTCTTCATTAAGATGCAATTCCAATTTCTTTTGCCCGTATTCTTCTTTAGATAAAGGCCCTATCTTCTCCCATGGAACCCCTTTCTTTACAGGAGGGAGCAATTTTACAATATAATATCCTTCTATACTGTCACTATTTGCACCATAGTGTGTCTTAACCAAAATGTATTGTTCATTCCAGTAAATATCTTTAATGCAACCTCCAACTACGCCTTCCAGCCTATCTCTGTGATATAACCCCCAATAACGAGTTCCTGGCGGACATCCATCCAACAAGATAGTAATCAGTTTTTTCTATTATTTTCGAACGCGTAAAATCAAAAGAACCTAATACTAATCCAAAGACAAAAAACACAACTAAAATAATGCATAATAATGTCAATACTATTTTCTTCTTCATACTGTAACTATTTTGATGATTTCCAAATATAAAATTGATATGTATTCGAATAAAAAGAAAGAAAAAGTGACATAAATAAACACGATAAAACTAATTTCTTCATTACACATTATTTTTATTTTGTCATCAATATACCCAAAGGAGATACTCGTGGAACATTCACTCTATTTATCATCAAAAAAACTCTTCTTTTATCAATAGAAGCATAATCAGTAATAACAGAAGTTCCATTCATCGTACTGTTAATTTTTATCAAATTGTTCTGTTTCATAATTGTAGTTTTATCACTATGATCTAATCCCAAATTATGCCCTATCTCGTGTATATAAGTAGCTTTCATTAATCGAGATTGAATATATCCAAGTTCAACTGAACAACGATTGCAAATAAAGAGCTATGCTTAAAGTCCAAATAATTAGTAATATTAAAACCACAACAACAGCTCTTCTATGGCTGTTTATCCAAGTGCGATAAAAAAAAGCACTAACAATAAAAGCTATAGTACAAATAAACGGAGCTAAATAAATAGAGTACATTACAACAGCAAAAGGTTTCTCTGATACATCCTCTATAAAATGCACCCATACGAATGTTGCTATTACCCATACTCCTAATACAAGCAAAGTCATTTTAATAGGATTCATAAACTAACCTGATTAAAATGGAACAATAACATAAAGGTTTTTATATCCATCTTGATTTACATAACCTGTTTAATTCAAACGCACTGATTTACAAAAATAAGCATAGCATATTTCCATATCATGCCACATCCTATGTACATCCCAGTCAAACATCTACTAAATACTTAACTTGTAGATTCATCAATACGGAACAGTGGTTATAAATTGTATCATTTGTATATTTCTATTCAGCAAAAATGTATCCAAAGAACATCCTAATTCTTTCAAATAATCATTCTTGTCAATATCCACTTTTGTCGAACAAAACACTTTATAGCCAGTATCTCTATTATATCTCAAAAGAATGTTTTCAGATGCCCTCTTTAATTCCTGATCGAAATAATATTTTTGACAAATATTCTTTCTCAAATTAATAAAAGAATCTTCTGCGTTAGCATCCATAGGAATAGCAACGCCAACAGAATCAAAGAAACAATAAAAATGCCATTGATCCCGATAGTTATCTTTAAGTAAACAATAATCATAATTTACCCGAAATGCCTTTTTACCTTTCCACAGCACATATAATTCACCACGTGATTGCCGGAAAGCTAAATCAGTCTTATTTTTCAACATAAAGCGAAGTAAATCCTCAACACCCGTTCCATTCGTTTTCATTTTTTCTACTTTTTCAAATTCAGTAAATGATTGAAAACGAAAATCATTAGCACTATTGGTAATTCTCCAACAATAGGTATACAACTCATCTACAGTAGGATATTTTAAATAATCACAATAATACAGTTTGACATACCTATTCACATCATATGCTAAATCGCGAAAAATATAATTCGTAGTTCCAGTAACAAACAACAAATCATTAGAACAAGACAAGTTTATACAAAGCATTATAACAATTAACCAGAAATGTTTCATTTGTTTATTTTTTAAATAAATTTTCGTATTTTCTCAGTAATACAGATGCATCTTGACGTGAATATTGCAAGTGAATAATATCATATCCTGTTTTATTTAGAAATCTAATATGATACATTTTCTCGCCCGATTGCCATCCTCCAATGTGTTTTGGCATATCTTTATCACCTACCCAGTTTTCCATGTATGCTTTCATAGCACTCTTTTCACCTACTATTCTATAAACTCCACTTGAGCTATTCTCATAATTAATTAAATATGAATTTCTATGCGAATCCACACCAAAATATTTAGTATCCTTATAATTTAACCCAGAGATGGAAAAGTCAGTTGCAGGACTCCCTATGTTTTCTGAACCAAAATTGTTAATTCCTGCTTGAATCGCATTAGCTTCTTTCATTATTGCTTCGTCTATTTTTTGATAAATAACTCCTTCAAAAGAATTAGCTGCCATTTGACTTCCAAATAAGCTATAATAAGCACCATCTTCCATATACGTTTTCCCCAGATATGTACCATTTTTGATCACTTTATCCAACTCTTCTTGAGAATGTACTTTATCATTATATATATATTGCCATTCCCCATGATTATTTTGTATTTTATACCAATCCCTGCCATCAAAATCAACATTATTTACCGGATTATTATTGCAATATGCATACGGACTTACCGAATAATAGTCTTCACATAGTGGATCCATTTGATTAAAACGATTCATGATCGCATACATTGTACGGGCACCAAAGAAATACTCATCCAAGTTATTTGTACTCATGAATTCTTTTCCACCCAATGCAAAAGGATGGTAGGGGTCTACCTTATTATCTAAAATACCGGAAGGGTAATAAGACGGATAAGGGGACTTACCTAAAGAAGTATCACCTGGTTCCCAATATCCCCGGATAGAACCGACATGATCTTTTGCCACATATTGCATTAATGGACCTTTACTATTGTTATAAAGACTGATATGCCCTTCTGGAAATGTTACACGTCTAAGTTTTCCTGATCCATAATAATAATCCTCGCACCAATCATTCGTACCGCTAATATAGGGATCAGTATTATTCACAATGTCATCCAATGGGGTAGATGTTCCTGCCGGGTAAGATCCATATGCATCACGCACTTTACGTCCATCGGCCATATAATAAAAGGTAAGCAGATTTCCGTCACTAAATGCAACTACCTCGGGCAAGTTGATGATATTATACTTGATACGTTGAATCATATTATCCAGATTCTTCACCAGATTACCGTTACTGTCATAGAAATATTCTACATCACGATTCACAGCATCCGGGTAGCGAAGCGAATAATAATTAACACTACGGTAATCATCTGCTGCTTTCTGAATCTGATTGCCATGATATTTTATCGTCAGTTTGTTCATATAACGGGGGTAAAAATCAAAGTAAACCCGATAATAGGTAAGCAAATTACCCATTTTGTCATAAGTGAAATCTTCCGGAGTGAAGATTTCACTCCCATCCGGTTTGTATTGGCGAGTGGATATCAGACGATTCAGACCGTCATAATTGAAACACGATGTATAATTGTTGTCTATCGAATTGGAAAAACAAGCAATATTGCCATTATATAGAGGAGTAACTCCTTGAGGGAGATTCTCGTTATAATAGATTTTCTGCGACATACGCGGCTCATTAATCTCGGTAGGCCAACCACGAACATTATATTTATAAGTAGAAGTGGCTGTTTCATTATGTAACAGTTTCTTTTCCAAGCGTCCCACTTCGTCATACTCATATTTGGCTACGAGAACTTTGGCATCGTTATCATAAGTCTGGTATAGCTTAGACAAACGCCCTGCATGATCATACTCATATTCATATGTCAGGATATGGTCAACATCATCCACAGAAGCAGGAGGTGTGTCCCGGTAAATACTCGTATGCTCTTTACGGACAGAAACAGGCTGGCCGGTAAAATCATAGTTAGTAAAAGTGTAATTTCTAAAACCGAAAGCAGAATTCATCGTGGACTGTACTTCACGCCCGCGCTGGTCGTAATAATAAGCAATGCAGTCTCTTTTGGAAGGATCGTTCAAAAGAGCTACAACTTGGCCGGTAAGTTTATCACGTGAAGTAAGAGAGGAAGCGGAGAAAGAAGAGTAATACCCTGGACGATTGAGAAAGCCAATGAATTCATTGAATATAGTAGTATATTCATAGTTATCATAATAATTAATGATTAATGGGGTACATAAATAACTTATTCTAGGAACCGAAGTATACCCATAATTTTCTGAACCATATGACGTGCCTCTAAAATAAATTCTGAGATCCAGATTTTTACATATACGTATCCAATCAGCGTGTGTTTTGTTGCGAGTCATAAAGCCCCATATCACTTGCCGCCCTAAACGGTCATACTGAAAAGATTGCCATCTCCCAGCCTCCCGGTCATTACCATCCTGCTTCAGCACCAAATAGTTACACCTATCATACACATAATAAATCGGTTCACACCCCGGAAGTTTTTTCTTGATACACCGGTCTCGCTCATCGTAATAATAGAGATACCCGTATAATTGGACCTCTTCAACCTGACTACACATGAAAGTGCTATGTCCTCCCAACGCATCAGCAGCAAGAGGTGGCAGGACTACCCGTTTTCTTCCATGATCATCATAAACAATATAAGTATCGTGCGGAATTCCATTTGCCTTCTGCCGGGTAAGAATCAGTTTCCCTTCATGATCGGTAAACTGATCGGTCACATTGCCGTCTTCGTCTGTTGTCCGCAGGATAGACACTTCATTTGCATCATAAGATTTTACTTCAACCTTTATATCCTCTCCAACATCTTTTGCAGACAGGCAGTAGCAATGGTCATCACCCGTTTTCGTATTATATAAGTAAGTGTACTTCACAGATTTCCCATTCTCCCGCCATGTTTGTCCGGGGCCATAGCTTTCGCGAATGCGGTTTAACTCCGAATGTTCATAGACCGTATAACTTTCCGGATTGGAATCATTATAGAAATTGGTATTCCCCACAGGCCGGGGAAGCGATTCGGACACTTTGCGGAACGCGCCGTCATATCCGACAAATGTTTGTAGATCGTTACCTTGAGGGGAAGCCCCTATCTCTCTAATTTCATCATTTAATCCGAAAGAATTATAATAAGTTATCGTCTCCCTAAAACTACTACCATCGTCTTTGGTCATTAGTCGGGTCCGCACATAATGACGGTTCTTATCTTGCCCTTTCAAAAGAGAAGGAAAAAATGAGAAAAGGCAAACAAAAACAAAGATAGAATAAAGTGTATATTTCATGCTGTTTTCATTTTTTAATTAGTTACAATCGTTCTCTTGCTTTCTATAGAAAATAGAAACAGATATTAATGAGTAGGGAAATTATAATCAAAAGCAGTTATCGTCTTCTTGACATTATTCTCCCAAATGTATGATTCGACAAGACGGCCAAAACTATCATAGGTAAAATAGGTAGTTATTCCGTCCGGACCTTTAATAGAAGTGACCCCGATCAAAGGTCGATAAGTATAGAAGTATCCCCGATAACCGGGCATTTCCTGAAGCATTTTCATATACGTCGCAGCAGTAGTTGTGTATGCTCCCTGCTTTTCCATATCCGTAATCCACGTACCATCGGATTGTGTTTTCTTAATTATTTCATCAAGCGTCATTCCTTCCATTTTAAATACCGGATGTTGGTTATAGTATGACCATAGATAGCTGGTAGTAGAACCATCAGAAGTGACAGAACTAATGTTGCCATAAGGAGTATAGGTGTAAGAAAGGCGATCTTCAAAGTTAGAAAGTAACGGATTCCACGTTTGTACCTTTTGAACAGCCAAACCGGAATAAACGTTTCGCAGAGTAGTGGTATCCGCTCCGCATATGCGTTTATATGCTATCAAGTTATTCAGTGCATGCAATTGCAACAAGAAATCTTGTCCCAAATCTTCCGTTATGCTATCTTTCGCCTCTTCCGGATAAATGAAATGTTCGATCGTTTCAGAACTACCGGTAGTAGTACGTATCCGTATAGGATTCAAGTGCCTTGTTGCAAACCACACGGTTGTCTCCACTGGACTATCAAACAGGTCTCCTGAATTTTGTGGACAATAAATATAATCACGTGTCTGTGTTCTTTTATTGCCATCGTCCGCAAAAGTGGTAATACGTTCTCGTTTCAAACGGGAAGCTCCGGCCGTTATAGCCCAAGTAAAGTCTTGATATATCTCTTGAGGATAAGCACCGTATTCTTCCAAATTGCAAGCACGCGTTTTATAAGGACGACCGATAATGACCTCCGGACCATTAAACTTCATAGGATCTCTATAATAATTATACTCGTACTCACGGCGCTCAAGCAGGGTATTGCCTTCATATATCTCTTTCTTTATCAGTTGCCCATACTTTAAAGCCTCTAAGCCGTCATCCGGATCAAAAGGCTTAGTGATATCCTGACGAACTTGAGTACGGGGATCAAAAGGATCATTAGGAATTCCGCCAGCAAGTTCCCAATATGGAGCACTAAAAAAATAATCCGTACGGTTCTCTTCGACACCTGCATTATCAATAACCTGTTCTCTTACATATGGATAAATAACAGAGCTGCCATTGCTAAAAGTGATATTGGAAACTGGATTCGCCCCCCAGGTCCGTAAACGGCAAAGCTTTGTATTACCACTTGCAGGAATTATAGTCAACCGCTCCATCTGTGTACAGTAATCCCGCTCTGTCAAGGCATGTTTAGGCACTCCAAGATCCTTTTTATACTTACCATCCGACCCTTCCGGTTTAGCAAGAGCATAAGAGAACACGCGTGTCCTTGAAAAGCCACTATGCATATCCTTTTCCCTTATTCGTTGTACACGCAAGCCTCCGGCAAGATAGGTACCCTTCGCATAGTTTGCATCTCCACTGAACATCTTTCCATAACGGTTGGCTTCGTAGGTAAAATTGGTATGTACACCCTCCGGTGAAAAAATATCAGTCAGAATTCCGACTTGCATACAAGTTTCATTACAGTTACGGGTGCTGTCACCAAAATTAAAATAATACTGGTCATTGCAATAATAACGCCCATACGGAATAGGAAGGCGGTTCCTGACATTTTCCCCGTTATAATATCCCCAGTGATCCATTGCATAACTAGCTTCTGACTGGACATTATAAGGCATTTTATATTGAAACGAATAAACCTGTCTCTCTAAAGGAGTTCTACCGGAAGTGACAACTATCGAATCTAATTTAGTAAGACTCGTTTTTTCGTTATAGCGGGTTATATAAAATTGAACCTTTCGAATAATTTCCCCACTCTTGGATTTAACAGTAATAGTACTCAAATTCATATCACCGCCCTGTACAAAAGAAATAGAACCATCGTCAAATTGAATCGAATTTAATTTGCGTTCTTGTACGGAAGTTGCAAAATAAGGGCTGGGAACCAGATATTCCTCAAAATTAGAGTATGAACCGGCAACTCGCGCTTCGCCATTTTCAATACGATAATAATATGTGGTGGCACCTTGCTTGGATATCAACCTGTAGTTACCCGGAGATGCAGAATATGCTCTAGAAGCATTTAAAGAATCCTCGCGGCGCAGAAATGTATTCTCTTTGACAGAAAAACAATCAAAATCAAGTGTATCAGGTGCTTGTCCACTATTCCGGAAAGTTCCCGGATACTCTTCCAAAGCTACATAATCGGTAGAATAAGACGATATGATCGGTGCGGATTGGAAATCAGTGTATGTAAAAGAGATATTTGCTCTGGTTTTGTTAGATACAATTCTCCGACACAACCAACGAGTATTATAATTTCCGGTCTTTTCCGTATAGCCGTCCGTTTCACTACCAAATTCATATCTGAGCCCATTATCATCCGTTATATGAAGTTCATTAGGCCCAAGTATTTCCCAACCGACCACATGTATAGGAACATAAGGACGAGTGCAACAAGCACTGACACGGGTAACCGGTTTAAACCCGGAAGTTTCTACACCCAAATAGAATGTGCCGCTCTGCTTTGCCAGTTTATAATAAAAACGATCGGGTTCGCTATCGATAATCTTCTTTTCAACCTGCTTTAAGAAACGAGTCTTTTTGTCCGGATCGCTCTGTTCTCTTTCATTAAAATACTTGGCAGTAAGATATCCTCCATATTTCTCCTCATCCGGAATACCTCTGATCTCACGCATAATGGAGGGTTCCGCATTCAAGGTCCAGTTGGTTCCTACCCAACCGCTCAACTGACGGAGTTTAATGCCGGCGGAGTGATAAGACAAGGTTATAGGAAGTTCCATATCCCCCACTTTTATTGTATAAATAGGAATCGTTATGTCAGCCAATCCCGTACTATGATTCACCGGATAGCAAACGTATTTCTGAACTGCAGCAGCCTCCGGAGAAACCGGAACAATCTGGGGTTGGGAAATGGTAATAGGCATCTCTCCGTTCTGTGCATAAAGAGTGTAGCTGTATCCAAAGTTAACGGACAAAAGAAGTGCCAACAGTTTATAAAGGTTTCGTCGATTTTTCATAATAGTGTATTCTAAAAGTAGTTCATGTTCAAATTTTCTCACCATAGGTTTTACCATTGACAACCAAACGTAGTATATAATGCCTAAAGAGAGAAGGATCGATGGTGATAGATTCGCGATATTGCCCCGGACGCATTTCCCTCTTTGGAAAGACGGACAAAAGCTCTCCCTGCACAGTGTATAAAGCGATCTCGACTTCACAAGGAGCAGTCAGTAAATATTCTACAACCAGATGAGCGTCCTTCTGATAAAAATTACATTTACCAAAACCATCTCCCAAAGGGAAAGAGCCGTTACGGGACTGTTCCTCTTTTTTCTGTTTCTGCATGGACCTTTCTTCACGTGTCTGTTGATTGTCCGCATCTTCATTCAGAGTATAATATTGCTCGGACGGTGAATAATAAAATGCCGTTCGAAAATGAGATTCATGAGTACCACGACGAATCAATGTGTTCTCCACTGTTTCCAGAATAGGATAACGATAACCCGGAGTATACCAAGAGTAGGTATCCGTTTGCGTGATAAGGGTATCCGCATGGATACGGGACAAAATGCTATCCGGATGGAATTTACATAACCATCCGGCAGAGTCATCTACCGCACGGTATACACCGTGAAAATCCAGGTCCTGAACAAACCGGCGCTGCGTATGTACACGCAACACATCCGGCACCGTATCTCCCTCTATCACGAGAATACCTTCCGCATCTGCCGTAACGGTAGTCTTACCTGACAACTCCATACCATACGCGTGCTGATACTCACCGATATAGCCGAACAAACTTTCGAAACGGTCATTCAGTTTCATAGGATACACAGCCAGAAGTTCCGGAAAAACGGCTTTCTGGTAAGTCGATCTATTTTCTACGCCGACTTTCCATAAAGAATCTCCCTGTATGCGGTATTTATACATGGTACAGTGCTCCGTACCGGTTAAGAGAGAATCACTGCCGGTATAAACCAGTTCATATTGTTCTTTCACCGGAGTCAGTTGCTCTATTTGCCAAACTTGACCCGGACCCGGCTCACCGGGTGAGAAGTAATTGATCTCCTGCTTACAGATTTCATCGCCTACCCGGGGAAGCGTAGCCGATTTATGCAAAATAGTTTGTGCGTTCGCATGCAGGCAACAGATACCTAACAAAGCGATAAATATTTTTTTTCTCATAATATAGTAAGTTAACATCGTTGTATATCGGTTAACATCGTCTGATAAAAGAACCTGCCTGAAAAATCAACCCAATCAGACAGGTTCTTTCTTTACGTCTACTTGTCTGTGCGGAAAGGGCCTACCGGTACTCCGGACGGGCTATACAGATTCCCGTTCGGGCAGTCGGCCCAGTTGTAACGTGCCGCAATGGGAATTTCCACTTGAGGAGATTCCAACACGACACTTTTACCATTTTGCTGCAACGTTGCTTTAGCCGGATAGAATACTCCGTCGGGGCCAGCCAATACAAATCCTTTTACTTCTCCTGCATTAGCTTGTACAGGTGAATCGAATGCCAAAGCAAGTGTACGGTCATAAACCTTATATCCTGTACAAACCGGCATGTGATAAGTACCTTTCCGGTAAGTATCGGCTAATGACAAAGCCGCCAGCCGCTTACCGACATCCTGCTTGTTCTTCGGATGAATATCATACGGATCGCCTAAATCGACGGCTGTTATCATCCCTGTATTGGCTATATGCAAAGCCTCGGCCTGTGCCTCGCGAAGAACTGCCCACCGGGAATCCGGCTGTACTTCCTGCGGAGTCATATAACCGGCCAATTGTACAAAGTAGAAAGGCAAATCAATTTTCCACTGTTTCCGCCAATCGGCAATCAATGCCCGGAACAAAGGAGCATATTGCTCGGCTCTACTGGCATTTTCTTCTCCCTGATACCAGATGACACCCTTAACGGGGAAAGCAGTTAACGGACTGACCATGGCGTTGTACAACCCGGAGGGATAATGAGAACTCTCGGGAGAAACCGGTTTCGCAGGAATATCGGTAACCGACATACCTATCCGGTAAATCCACTTTCCGGCCAGTGAGATCCGTTCGCCACCAACTTCTGCATATAAATCTTCGGGAGCGCCATTGATTCCTCCTTCACCTCCATAATCGGTCACACGTATGGTCAGAACACCCTTTCCGGCTTTTACCTCGTTGGCAGGAATCATATAAGACCGGGGAGTCGCGTGCCCCTGTCCCCTTGCTATTTCTTGTCCGTTATAGTAAGTAATATCTTCGTCGTCAATCTTTCCCAAAGACAGCCTGACCTCTTTTCCTTGCCAAGCCGCAGGGATTTCTATTTCACGTTGAAACCATACAACACCATCAAAACCATCCAGACCGCTCCGTTCCCAGAATCCCGGAAGTTGCATCGGTTGCCAACCGTCACCGGTTTGCAAGGAAGATATCCATAAAGGCTGCCCCTCTCCATAGCCGGCATCCCGGTTCATAAACTCTCTTTCCCATGCCTGCATCTCTTTTTGATGAGCTGCCATCAATCGTTCTTTATCAAAGCCGAGTGCTTCCATCTCAGTCAGTTTTTCCCGGAATTCCGCCACTTGCTTCAATGTACCCGCACTGGTCCATGACTCGGCAGGAGTTCCTCCCCAAGTACAGTCAATCACCCCGATGGGAACATTCAGATTCTTCCATAACTCACGGGCATAGAAATAAGCCACAGCAGAAAAGTCCGCAACAGTAACCGGACTGCATTCCTTCCAACTGCCACCGATGATCTCCACATCCGTAGCAGGAGTATATCCGATCCTCCTCTCGATCTGCAACAAACGGATGGAGGGATATTGTGCTTCTGCCGTCTCCTGTTCATAGTTCATCACTCCTCCCCACTGCGCTACCGGCATTTGCATATTCGACTGGCCGGAACAAAACCAGACTTCACCGGACATTACATTATCCAATATCAATTTTTCTCCATCGGAAAGAGTCAATGTATACGGGCCACCAGCCACAGGTGTCGGTATCTCCAACCGGAATGAACCGTCGGCCTGGGATTTGACAGTGTATTTTTGCTTATTCCAACTTGCTACAACCGTTACCGTACGCTGCGGCTTCGCTTTCCCCTCCAAAGTCAGCATACTATTTTGCTGTACTACCATATTGTCTGTGAAAAAAGCAGGCAAAGTAATCCTGGCAGATACAGGAGCTACCAGCATGAACAATGCCGCTCCTACAAAAAATGATTTCAAATGATCTTTCATTTCTTACTTTATTTAACGATGAGAACGATGTTATCTGACGGTGAATAACATCGTTCCCAACTAATTTACAAACAGTTCGTTTCAGCGTTCAGAGCATCATTTCAGCCTGATACTCAATTTATTTCCCGGTAACGTTTCCGAGCTATTACCATACATAATTTCATAATCTCCCGGCAGGATACGCATGGTATTGGTCTCCGGATCGAAGAATTCAAACGTTCTCGGCGGAAGGTCGATAGAAACGACTGACGATTTACCGGCTTTCAACGGTATACTGCGGAAAGCACGGAGAGTCTTGACAGGTCCTTCCTTATCACCCACTTTGCGAACATATACCTGAACAACCTCAGTACCTTCGCGCTTGCCTGTATTCTTCACATTGGCTTTGAAGGTCACCGTCTGATTGGTAGAGATCACATTTTTACTCAAACGGCCTTTGGATATATCAAAAGTAGTATAGCTCAATCCGTAGCCGAAAGGATACAAAGGAGTTTCTGTCATGTATCTGTAAGTACGTCCTTTCATGTCGTAGTTTTCAAAATCAGGCAACTGATCCGTATTCTTGTAGAAAGTGACAGGCAGTTTTCCACTCGGATTATAATCACCGAACAGCACATCCGCTACAGCCGTTCCTCCGGCCTGTCCGGGATACCACGCTTGTAGAATGGCATCACATGATTTCGTTTCGGGTACCAGAGCGACAGCCGAACCGGAACAGTTCACGAAGATCACCTTTTTACCGGCCTGTTTCAATGCCTTCAAGATGTTACGTTGTACTTCCGGCAGCTCGATCGTCGTACGGTCACCACCACTGAAACCGGGGCAGTTGACAAAATACTTGTCTTCACCCTCCAGATCCGGAGAAATTCCGCCAACGAAAATCACAACATCAGCATCCGATACTCTTCCGGCAACCGCTTCAGGAGCTATCTGACGATAAACACCGATGTCAAAGCGCAACAACGCTTCCGCACCCGCCTGCATATATTCCACCTTGATTTTATAATCCTTTCCGGCAATAGCTTTCAGTGTATATTCTCTTTTTGCACTGGCATGTGCCCCCCAGTAATCAATCACTTTCTCACCGTTGACATAGACACGATACCCGTCGTCACCCTCGATAACCAGAGAATAATCACCGTTATTCTTCGGACGGAAAGTTCCTTCATAAGATGCAGTGAAGTTATACAGTCCGACTCCCGGAGCATAAACGGTATTTCCACCGTTGTTGAAATTGAAAGGGGTGCTTACCTGCTGTATAGCGGCTACTTCGCCTTTCAGATCCATATTATTCCAATAAGTGCCGGTGAAGCCCGGTTTGCCATTGTTGGACACCTCACTGAAATAAGAATCGAACACCTGATTAGTCAATAACTCGCAGCCCTTTTCATAAGGCACGTTACCAATCTTATTACGTATTCCTTCCAAAATGGTGGATGTGTGTGACGGAGTCCCTTTATAATTACCCCATTGCATCACAGAATCCACTGCGTTCGGCCCCATAACGGCAATACGCGTACCTGTTTTGGCAAGCGGAAGCACACCGTTGTTATGCAGCAATACCATAGACTTACGGGTTACATCCAGAGCCATCTGCTTATGGGTTTCACAATCCACTGTATCGATACTGATTTTACTCCACGGAACCAGGGCATCATCGTCCATCTCTCCCAGTTCAAAACGGGCCTTCAACAGACGACGCAGGCTTGTATTGATCCGTTCTTCCGAAATAAGCCCTTTCTTTACCGCTTCTTCCAGATGGGCATATTCAATACCGCATTCCAGATCAGTACCGCTTAGCACGGCGGCGGCACTTGCATCCGCCGCATCCTTATGAGTGGCATGGCGGTCTTTATAAAAGAAATCGCTGATGGCTCCACAGTCACTTACCACCATGTGTTTATATCCCCATTCATCACGCAGAATCTGAGTCAACAGACGATTGCTGCCACAACAAGGATCTCCTTCAAAGCGGTTATAGGCGCACATCACCTCTTTTACATCCGCTTCCTGTACCAGGTCTTTAAAGGCCGGCAAATAAGTTTCCCACAAATCGCGGGGCGAAATATTCTCCGCATTGAAATAATGGCGTTTGGCTTCCGGACCGCTATGCACGGCATAGTGTTTGGCACAGGCATGAAGTTTGTCATATTTGGCATCGGCAGGCCCTTGCAGCCCATTAACGACTGCAACTCCCATACGGCTGGTCAGGTAAGGATCTTCCCCATAGGTCTCCTGTCCGCGTCCCCAACGCGGGTCACGGAAGATATTCACGTTCGGTGTCCAAAAAGTCAATCCCTCACAACGTACCCCTCTGCGGCCTTCCCGATGTGCATTATGATATTTGGCACGGGCCTCATCACTGACAACCGTAAACACATCTTCTACCAGCTTATCATCAAAAGTGGAAGCCATTCCCATTGTAATGGGAAATACCGTAGCTATTCCGGCACGGGCTACTCCGTGCAGCGCCTCGTTCCACCAGTCGTAATGGGCAATACCCAACCGCTCCACCGGGAAAGATTCGTTTTGCATCAGCCGTACTTTTTCTTCCAAAGTCAACCGCCCCAATAAATCCTCCGCACGCTGTTCCGGAGATAAATCCGGATTCTTGTAAGGTGCATTTTGCGCTACACCAGTGATAGCGATAGCACCCAGACATAAAGTAAATATAAGTTTTTTCATTCTTCTTTTCTTAATTAGGGAGATATTATAATTCAATGGTTTCCTGAAGTTTAATATCTTCAGACGAGCTTCCTATCAGGAACACATATTTACCCTCAGGAGTCACGAACTGCCGGGTTTTCTCATCCCAATAGCGCAGTTCCTTTTTCGGTACGGAAATGGTTACGTCTGCGGACTTCCCTTTCTTTATATGTACTCTGGAGAAACCTCTCAACTGTTTCAGAGGCATATAAGTACCTGTCTCCGGATACTGAACATATACCTGAGCCACTTCATCACCATCGTATTTACCGGCATTGGATACCTTGAATGTAATATCGATCGTATCATTGGCTATTGAAACATTCTTCTTCTTGTAGTTGAACTTCGTATAGCTCAACCCGTAACCAAACTCATATAAAGGCTTACCCTTGAAATACTGATAAGTTCTGTTTTGTACCGAGTAATTATCGAAAGAAGGAAGCTCGTCCAATGAGTTATAATAAGTCAACGGAAGGCGGCCGCCCGGATTGTAATCGCCAAACAATACCTCTGCAATAGCTGTTCCACCCTGTTCGCCGGGATACCAGGCATTCAATATGGCCGGAACATTTTCATCGATCCAGTTAATGGCCAAAGAGCTTCCGGCAACCAACACGACCACCGTATTCGGATTTACCTTGTAGAGCTCACGGATAAACTCCTGCTGATCGGTAGGTAACTCCAAAGAGTAACGATCCTGCCCTTCTCTCTCGATCGATTTATTGATACCCAAAACGGCAACGGTTACATCACACTCTTTGGCAGCCTTACCGGCATCGCCAAACAATGCCAAACGATCTACCTGATCGGTAGTAGGTACCTTCCAATAAAGACGCGCAAAACAATCTCCGCCGCCATCAAAATACTCCACCTGCAAGTTATATTCTCTGCCGGCTTCCAACTTCACTATTACATTATCCATCTGGGCACTTCGTTCTGTCCACGAGTCAATCAGTTTCTTTCCATCCAGAAACAGACGGCAACCGTCGTCCGTTTTCAGTCCCAATGTGTATTCTCCCGAAACGGCCGGTTTAAGAACACCTGTCCAGCGAATGGACATGGGTGCCTGCGGCTGGAACGGATCAGGACGGTTGGCGGGATCATAAATCAACTCTTCCTCCGTACGAACCGACGGTGTACCTTCCAACTTGCTATTTGTGAAATACTCTGCTTTCAAGCCGTTCGGGAAGTAGTTCTTGCTAATCGGATCAAAATCCGAACCCGTAGATACCCAAGGGGCATATACAACTTCCACATTCGCTTTTTCAGCATACTTCCTGATACCATCGAGCACAGAAACGGGAGCGTTCTTCGGAATGCCGCTATAATCTCCAAATTCACAGTGACCGGCATTGATACCCACCACAGCAATGGACTTTACTTTCTTTAAATTTAAAGGCAAGAAGTTTTTCTGATTTTTCAGAAGAACCATACTTTGCCGTGCAGTTTCCAATGCCAGTTCCTGATGCTTCTTACAACCGATAACAGAGGGCTCTATCTGATTATAGGGATTCTGAGAAGGATCGTCAAAAAGCCCCAGGAGCATTCTGCCCCGCAAAACCCGGTAAGCGGCAGAATCGATATCGGCTTTGCTTACCATCGATTCGTTATAGGCTTTCAATAACGGAGCCGTATATACACGGTCACCGCACTCCAAATCGAGTCCGGCTTTAATAGCTAATGTCGCAGCTGCGTCCAGATCTCTCACATATTTATGTTTAGTCACCATCCACTCGGGGGCGCTGCAATCTGAAACAATATAACCGTTAAAGCCCCAGTCTCCACGCAATACATTCTTTATCAGGTAGGTATTGACTGTACAGGGAACCCCGTTCACCGCATTGTAGGCCATCATGATGGACTGCGCCTTTGCATCGACGATACAACGTTCGAAAGAAGGCAGGTAGAACTCTCGTAAGTCCCGTTCGGACATTCGTGCATTACAGCTCGAACGGTTGTGCTCCTCATTATTGGCAGCAAAGTGTTTAGGAGTAGAAACCGTTTTCAAATAACGGGGATGATCGCCTTGCAAGCCCTTGACAAACTCGCAGCCGATCACTCCGGTCAGAAACGGATCTTCTCCGTAAGTCTCCGGAGTTCTGCCCCAACGCGGGTCACGGGCCATATTTACAGTAGGCGACCAGAAAGTCAGCAAGTCACTGGCACCGGCTATTTGTTTCTTACCATAATCCAGCTCTTTCCAACGTCCCCGCGCCTCATCCGAAATGGCGGAAGAGACCTCAAAAATCAGCCCGGGATTCCAAGTTGCCGCCAACCCGATAGCTTGAGGAAATACCGTAAACTCACCCGGGCGGACAATACCGTGCAAAGCTTCGTTTCCATGATAATATTTATCAATATTCAAGCGGGGAATCTCTCTTGCATCATTCACCAGCAAAGAGATTTTTTCCTCTATCGTCAATCTGGAGAGCAAATCTAAAAGACGTTCATGCTGAGGAGCATTCATGTCGCGGAACAGCTCGCCACCGTTCTGTGCCTGCCCTGTCAACGGCAATGCCAACAGAGATAACGAGCATCCGATTAATTTAAGAATCTTCATCATGTAAGTTTGTAGTTTAAATATTTAAAAGTTTAAAGGGTTATCGTGTTAAATGTTTTGGGAGCCAGTTTTACATTGGCCACATGTCCTTTGCAGGCTATCCTGATATTCCGTTCTTCCGTATCTTTATTGGCGCAAAGAATAACTACCTGTCCATCCGGATTTTTAAATGCCAATACATTATTTCCTTTCGATACATTCAGCCGATGAGCGCCTTTCTTCACGAAATGGCTCAAATGCTTCATCACATAAAACTCCGGTGTATAAATGACCTGTTTCGTCTGTGAGTCGATACGTATCATCGCATTTTGTCTCCATCCCCAAGAACTGGCACCATCATCCTGCAAAACCATATTCCAGTACATATAAGAGTTCACACCTCCGTTCAAATAGGTATTCAGCAAGTCAAATGTATGTTCTGCCGCTCCCCAGTCAAAAGTACCGCCGCCACACTCGTTTTCTGTCTGCATCAGTTTCATATCAGGGTATTTTTGATGAACATCAGCCACAATATCTTTTCCTTCCCACTGCAATCCGATGCCACGGATATATTGGGCGGCATCAGTATCTTCCATCACACAAGCCAAATCTGCCATCTTATTGCAGTTAAAAGTACCGAACCATAAATCGACATTCGGATGCTTCTCGCTAAATGCCGGTCCTAAATATTTCCCGATAAAATTGGCCATCGACTTCGGAAGCCAACTGCAATTGGGCCATTGATGCTTTGTATAGGGTTCATTCTGAAAATACAATAACGAAACGTCAATGCCATTCTGTTTATACGCATCAATGAATTTGGATAAATAAAGCGCATAAGCAGTCAGATATTCGGGCTCTTGTATAAGATGATCACCGGCCACTTCATTTCCTTCTCTGAAATCGTTGTGCTCACCGGGAGCAGTCGCATAATGTTTGGTGGCTTTCATCCAGACAGGAGGACTCCAGGGTGAAGCCCATAACTTGAGATTCGGATTGATGGCTAATGCGGCTTTTATATAGGGTATCACCCCACCCTTATCGCGCTCTATACTGAAATTCTTCATTTCAAAATCTCCCGGAGTTTCATTATAACTATACCAGTCACGGGCATAATCATTCGCGCCGACCGGTAAACGGCAGAATGTAAAATGCACACCATCCGGGCCAAACAAAGCATTTAATACCGTATCACGCTGCCCTTCGGATAATAAAGACAAAGCATCCCATCCCAATTCATTAAAGCATCCGCCAAAACCGTCAATCACCTGTTCTTCCGTATCCGAAACAATAATGTCGGCATCCACGTCTGTCTGCCTCTGGACCTGCACGGGCGACCTCTGCCACTGAGCCTGCTCGGATGTACTATAAATTTCCGCTTCTTGAATATCAGGTGATTTACAGCCCTGAATTGCTAAAAGTGATAATAATAAAAATTTAAATCTCATAGGTATATAGTTTAGTAGTTGTGTTTATGTTCCATTACATTAAGTGAGGGAGGTACATCATCGGCACTCGCTCCCCATTCCGTATTACATTGATTACCCATTACAAATTCGAGTTTTCCTCCGTTTTCTATATCTTCATGACGAAACCAGGGCTTTGACCATACTTTACCATTCAGCTTAGCCGACTGAATATATTTATTATCAACCGAACAATTACGGGCAATAATTTCCAAGACCTTTCCATTGCTTAACTTCATTTTTACGGAAGAGAAGAAAGGACTTCCGATATGATATACCGGCAAGCCCGGTGTAACCGGATAAAAGCCCATCATTGAGAAAACGACAAAGGAAGAAAGACCGCCACCGTCTTCATCTCCGGGAACTCCCATCAAATCATTCCGAAACCACTGATGAACCAGCGAACGGATCCGTTGCTGGGTTTTCCAAGGGGTCTGTGCATAATTGTACAGATAAGGAATGTGTAGAGAAGGCTCGTTAGCCATAGAAAATTGCCCCACATTTCCTGTGTGATCAGGGAGTTGGGCGTAAAATTCGTACTTCGGTTTCCCCAACCATTCACTGAAGGTGGCATCCAGGTTTTTAACAAAAGCCGAAGCTCCTCCCATCATATTTACCAAATCGCCGAAGTTATGCTGAACGTCCCACCGATAAATCCAACCGTTGTTTTCTCCATAATATTCACGTGCACCGAGTCCCCCGGAAAAACGATAATCAAAAGGCTCTAAAAAACGGCCATCCTTATCCTTGGGGTGGAAGAAAGAGGTTTGGGGATTAAACAAATTACGATAGTTGTAAGAACAGGACACATAATGATCCGCTTCCTTCTCCAATCCGAGAGCAGAAGCGATACGCGACAGACACCACTGGTCATAAGCTGTCCCTAACGTTACAGCGACCGATTGCCTTTTCTCAAAAGAGTTCACTTCAGGCACCGTTTCCTGTTCTCCCGATGCCAATGACGGGATATATCCTTTCTCTTTATAAAAACGGTCTATCCATCCGGCCTTTGCACTCGACCAGGGAGCCAGCGTCTTTTCTTCAATAGCAGCCTTCGTATAGGTATAGGCCTTCTGTAAATCAAAATCACGTACTCCTTTATACCAGGCATCCGCTATGACAGAGACTCCATGATTGCAATTCATCCGGCGCGAATCTCCCGTCACTTCCGGAAAATTAGGAAACCAATGGTCCGAACTGAACTCGGACATCCTCAGAAATGAACGGATGATATCCGTATGTTTTTTCCGGTCGGTCAATATTCGTAAAGGATGGGCCGCCCGATAACTATCCCAAATCCAGTCGTCCGTATAGTAAGCATAACCACCGTCTTCATGTATCCGATTATCGTATACACAGAAATAGCGGCCTTCTTCACTGATGTTTACCGGACGTTCCAGGCAACGGTACAGAGAAGTATAGAAAACGAAACGGTCATTTTCCGTTCCACCGGAAACACTGATTTTTCCAAGTTCTTCGTTCCAGATTTTGCGTCCTGCCGACGTTACCTTTTTCAGATCAAAGTCTTTGATCTCTCTTCGTAAGTTCCTTTTCGCTTGCTCCACACTGATATACGAAACTCCATAACGGACATTCAACGAAAGCGGAGCGGCATTCCAGCCGACCACCACGCAGGTATTATCCCCTTTTGCCTTGCGTTTTCCTTCCTCCCATTTATCAGATTGGAGAGTACCCGTCTTCATCGGCTCCGTATCCGTCTCCATATAGATATATACCCGCAGGTTATTCCACATATTCTGATAACCGGAAATCACGTTACCGCTAACCTCCAATTCACCATTTCCGGCATTTAATATGAGATAAGGAGTTTTATCTTCCTTATAATCAAAATGATAAATTGCCGATTGGTGCGAAGGTGCAAACTCTACATGTAACTGCTGATTGCATAAATCCACCTGATAGTGATAAGGTTTGGTCACCTCGTTATCATACTCAAAATTGATTACCCGGGACAATCCGGATGCATCCCCCTGAAAAGGCGACAGGTTAAAAGCAAAAGAACCGCGATGGCTGATCTGTATCAATGGGAGCCCATGAATTTTATCCGAAGTATAATCACCACGCTGCGGATAAACTCTTAACATACTGTTGGGCAGATGTACGATCGGATAGGTAGGAACCAGCAAATGACTGATATTCCCCATATATGGATTCACATAATCGACCGGAGCTTTCGCCGAAGCAGCTTCCAGTTTTGTGATACCCGTCGTTCCTGCAACCAACAATAAAATAAGTATTTTCCGAATTATAGTATTTACCATAAGTATTACGTCTGTAAAAAAATGCTACCTTAATAAAAACAGGTCCCATGGAACGATTGGTTGTACATCTCTATCCATGAGACCTGTATTCAAAAAATCACTGAAAACAATACCTTTTTACCTTACGAATTGATCAAAGGTTCTTTCTTTGTCATCGTTTCTTCTATATCGTGCCAAACGTCATAATCGGCATCGCCATTACTACCGTCACATCCGTCTTTCAACAGACGATACCGGTAATGTAAATAGAACCTTTGAATTCTATCCAAATTGGTCTTCGTCTCTACATATAAATTGCTTTCACTGCTATCTACCATTTCAACCTGCATGGTACCCACCGAAGTTATTGTCAAAGTCGCATCCTCATTCACTGTTATACGTATCGCATATTTCTGAATATCCTCTTTCGTCAATTTAGAAACATCATACGTATTCATACCGGCAAAACAACGAATCGAATTCTTTGTCAAGGGAACAACCGGACGTGTCAATGAGAACGAACTATACCGGTCGATATCTTCTCCATTTTCCTTATAGAATATATCCATACCTACCGTCGAGTAAGTAGTTGAAGGCGATTGAAGAGCATAATCATTTTTCAGCAAAACGCGGTATAGAACCGTACGTTTATCCGGATTAATTTCATAAGCCGATACACTTTTAATTCGAAGAGGAATCAGATAAATAGAATCGGGAGACAAACCTTCCGGACGTACATGTACCGGAATAGTACCATAATTATCTTCACTCTCCGCTTTTAATACGGTGGTCATATCAGGTATATCGTACCGCTGTGGGTCGAGTGCGTGGGCAAACTTCGACTCATCAATATCAAAATTCAATCGGTTATACTCTGCCAGCGCTTCATTATCCGGTTCCAGTTCCACCAATACATCCGTATCTATATGCTTGGTTCCTCCACATCCGATACTTATATATCCGGTGGACTCTTGCTTATTCAGATCATGGTTCACTGAAAAAACCAGGTTATCATCGCTTAAGACATTTATCACTTTCTTGTACAATTCCTTATCAAACTGTGCATCTTCATTACAAGCTGTCATGCAAAAAGTTACAGCAGCTGCCAATAATATACGACTTGTTTTCATGTTCTTTTCCTTAAATACATAGGTTTATATTAATCATCCCATCCCGGATTCTGATCCAACTTAGGAGCTTTTCTCACTTCATTCCGGGGAATAGGCAAAAACACTGTTTTTTTATCAACCACCCGGTTACGATAGTCCGCATGATTGACAACTGTACGCTGGAAAAATTCGTTTTCAAGTCCGTCTATATTCATACCCTCGATAGGTTTGCTTTCTTCCTCTTCATAAATACCCCAACGGCGAATATCATAGAAACGACGTCCTTCACCTAAAAACTCAACCATACGTTCTGTCACGATCTGTGCATCCATATCCTCCTCAGTTGCATAATCCTGTGCCCGTAATCCCGGCAAGCCTGCTCTATAGCGAATCATATTGAACGCTGTGATCATATCCTGCAAATTACCGGCTCTCGAGAGTTCATAAGTTTCGCCACTCTCCATGGTTACCGTATGCGTAGAATTTAAATGATTGATGGCTTCCGCATAAGACAAAAGAATTTCAGCGTAACGAATAATCGGAAAGGCTTTGGCTACACGAGCAGAGCCGTTACCATTATACCAATTGTCTGAAGGATGAATATATTTCTTCAATACATATCCGGTTACAGCATAATTTCTATCCTTATGGTCTCCGGTAGCCATATTCTTTCCTGCATTACCATTCATATAATAATTCACCGTCAAATTGAAAGAACCGCTATTACTACAAGAAGTTCCCGGCCAATAACAACCACTAAATCCTACACAAGCATAGAATCGCATCTCACGATTACTGTACATATTATAAGTACCTCTATTTAAGCGATAACCAGAGAATGTCTGAACCCTTGTCGTATTACCTTCTTCCGAATATTCATCGGGAGCAGCTTCCTGAATTGTTTTTCCGTTACGCGTCTTATAAGCATCCACTAATTTCTGTGTCAGGCACATACCGCTATATCCTCCCATAACTGCTGGGAAAGATTGACGGGTATACTCTGCCACTTCTCCTGAATTACGCGCCCAGATCAATTCTTTATTTTGTGTCGAATAAGTTTCTCCATTAAACATATCCGTATAAGATTTCAAAGGGTCGATTCCTCCGGCGCCATTCGGAAAAGTTTCCGTAGGAACACCTTCCGGCAACTCAGGGGTAACATATGCGCCGGAACTTGAGGCTCCTACCGTATGCAATGTATAGCGTTGTCCGCCATCCATATCCATTACACGCTTGGCAGCAGCAGCTGCCAATGCCCATTTTCTTTCATCATAGGTTTGGGATACATATTGTACTCCATCCGTACCACGTTTCCAGTTTCCAAAATAGCGATAAGCTGCCGTTCCTCCATTAAATGCCGGACTAGCCGCCTGTAAACGTACGCGGGCTATAATTGCGTAAGCTGCCCCCTTTGAAGGACGGCCATAATTTACGACAGAAACATCCGCTGGAATGTATTTAGCAGCTATTTCCAGTTCGGAACAAATGTATTCCACTGTCTCATCATACGTGGCACGAGCCCGATCATAATACTCCGCCTCTTCATTCGTTTCCAGAACCTCATCACCCAAGAGTACTGCCGGACCATAATTCATCAGAATATAATAATAAGCATACCCACGAAGAAAATGAGTGTAACCCAATAACTCCTGTTTTTGCAAAGGCGTAATATTCGTACATTCGTCCATTCTGTTCAAAATAAGATTCGCTTTACGAATTACCTTATAACAGGTACTCCATACTCCTAATCCCTGAGTATTGGCAGCAGAAACAAGTCCTAAAGTCAATGCTTTTCCATGGAACAAGTCATAGCCCATCAACGTAAATATATCATCGGCAGCCGTAATACCGGGAGTTTCGTCATTTCCAAATATCTTACTCTCATCCGGCAACTCTCCTGCCGTTCCCCATAAATATTTCTCCAAATTTACCCGGTTGGCAAATACCGAGTCATATTTCAATGTATCATCAAAATATTTGTCAACACTCAAAAAATCGCATGAGCTCATTAATCCCAATACCAAACATGGGATTAACCAAACACTCTTATTTATGAATTTCATACTCATTCTATTTTAAATCAAAAAACAATTCTTAAAAATTCACATACATCTGGAAAGCAAAACGCTGTGGAATCGGATAAGCTCCACCATTGTGATCGGCCTGCTCTGCATCCCACAATTTCATCGGGCTCCAGATACACAGGTCAGATGCAACAAACTGTAAATCAAGAGAACGTACTCCCAAATATTTCAGTAATCTACCAGCCGGTAAATTATAGTTAACACTAATTTCCTGCAATCTCAGATAGCGTGCATTTTGATACCAGAATGACGAGAACTGAGTATTATTCTCATTCTTACCATAGCTAAGACGTGGGAATCTTGCATTCGGATTCTCTGTCGAAGGATCACCGGAATAAGATGCCGGAGTCCAACGGTTACTTTGGTCAGCAACAATCTTCAGCACATTACCGGTTTTTCCACCATAAAACGGTATATACCCTTCACCATTCTTTCCTTTATCCCAATATCCGTTGTCATCTACAAAATAGTAGTCTGTCTTTCCAGTTCCTTTAAACAAGACCCCTAAAGTCAAATTCTTATACCGGAATTCTCCACCAAAACCATACATCAGACGCGGATAGTTCGGATAAGATAAAGGCACTTTGTCATCATCATTAATCACACCATCCCCATTTACATCTTTATATTTGATATCTCCCGGCAAATAATCTCCGAACGTCTGCTTCGGACTGGCGGCTATGTCCGCTTCGTCACGGAAAAGCCCCAAAGCAATATATCCACGGAATGCATTGTTTACATAACCTGAATAGTTTTGATAATCATACTTTTGTACAGCCTGTTCCCAATTTTTCACTTCATTGGCCGAATAAGTAAAGTTTCCGCGCAATGTAAACGACATATTTTTATTGATATTCTGAGTAAATGAAATATTACCGTCTGAACCATAACTTACCATCTTTCCGACATTACCGAAAGGCATTTTCTGTAAACCAGCATAGTCAGGGATTTGTTGACGTTCCTGATAGATACCGTCACGTTTATCATAGAAAACATCTACTACAAAATTTAAACGTTCTCCAAACAGTTTACCTTCAATACCAATATCCGTTTTCTTGGCAATTTCCCATTTCAAGTTATCAGCGCCTATCGTCTCTTCTGTGATATATCCGTTGGTACTTCCCCAACCACCACCATCACCAGTTTTCAATAGCGTCAGATAAGGGAAACGAGTATTTGTCAAACGGTCGTTACCTACCGTACCGTATGATCCACGGATTTTCAAAAAGTCCAACCATGGCAATTTCTCCCGTACCCAATCATATCCGGTAGGAACCCATCCCACAGCTACTGCCGGAAAAAATCCGAAACGATCTCCCTTTGCAAAGTTGGCCGAACCGGTATAGCCAAAATTCAAATCCAAAAAATAAGTATCACGCAATCCGTAAGTGATTCGTCCTGACAGACCCTGATAACGGATAGGAATAGCATACATGCTCCTTAAACTTTCATCTTTATCATCAATATCCTTATTCATCTTCTGCTCACTACTCATATAGTAGTACAACAGCCCACTCAGGCGGTGTTGTTCGGCAAAAGTCCTTTCATAATTCAACATCGATTCGAAATGTACTTTATAATATTGCTCGTCTTCATGAGTGTACTTCACCGGTTCGCTGTCTAACTTCTTATATAGTCCCAATTCTCCGGTATAACGACGGCGATCTGCGTAATACATCTCGGGACGCACATAACGTTTCTCCTTCAAGTTCAACTCCGTATCATAAGCTATCTGTGCCCGGGCACTCAAACCTTTAGTAACCATAGAAAGATCTTGCTTCAACTCTACAGTCGATTTTCCACGGAAATGACGTGTATTACTCATACCGGTGTAATTCAGCATGACATAAGGTGAATAAGCATTATCTGCTCCATAAGCCGGTAATTGTCCGGTAGAATAAACTCTTGGAATAGTCAACGGTGTCAAATTGCGCTGTGTGGCCCATAAAGCATCCGTATCGGCATTACCGGGCTCTGCCTTTTCTGAAATAAAACCATCGGACCCAAAGTAAACCGTAGTTGTTTTAGTCAGATTAATATCTAAATTGACGCGATAATTGTAGGTGCGATATCCGACTTTTGTGGAATACTTAGAAGATTTTTCCTGTTTGTAGGCAGAAGATTCATTAGACATGCCCAAACTCAGATAATAACGTGCAAGGCTACCACCGCCTTTTGCATTTATATAATAAGTCTGCTGCAAAGCATTACGATTCAAAACCTCTTTCTGCCAGTTTACATTCGGATACAAGTCCGGGTCTAACTGATATTTGATCAAGTCCAATTCCATGTCTGAATACAAAGGCGTGTTTCCTCTGACTCTAAGAGCCTCATTCGCCAATTTTGCATAATCATAAGCCTCCAGATATTCGGGCATATTTACCATATGAGAAATAGTCCAATTGGCGCGGGCTGTAATCTGCAATTTATCTGCCGTACCTCTCTTAGTAGTTACCAAAACAACACCGTTTGCACCACGAACACCATACACTGCTGTTGCAGACGCATCTTTCAATACCGAAAAACTCTCGATATCCGAGGGATCTATCTCGCTCAAATTACCCTCCAAACCGTCAATCAACACCAAAGCACTGCTGTTGGCACCGAAAGTACCGATACCGCGAATCCAAAACTCTGAGATATTTTTTCCGGGTTCACCACTACGCTGAAGTGAAATAACACCCGGAATACGTCCACCCAACATATTGTTGATATTCGTTGCCGGAGTTTGTATGTCTGCTATATCGACATTGGTGATAGCACCTACAACGCTCACTTTACGCTGCGTACCCATACCTACAATAACCGTTTCTTCAAGTACTTGCGAATCCTGTTTCAATTTAATAGAAATATTACTCTCCGATTTCGTCACCAAATACTCTTCCTGCTTATATCCCAAAAATGAAACAACAATCACATCATTTTTCTGAGCTTTCAAAGAAAATTTACCGTCAATATCCGTGACAGCTCCCACTCCCGGAGAATTCTTAATAAAAACACTGGCTCCAGGAACCGGCATATCCAAATCATCAAACACTTGTCCGGACACTGTAAATGTACTTTTTTGTTGTGCAAACACAGCAACACAGCCACACAACAAGAACAATAAAAATATATATTTCTTCATACTGTATTATCTTAAAAGTCTCAATTATCATTCAATAGCAAGTCGGCGTACACACTGATTTTCACTATCACCAATATAGATAGTTCCATCGGTATCTAATGCTACACCAAAAGGTTTGTCAAACAATGCTTCTTCCGGAGTTCCATCCATAAATCCCGATTGACCGGCAAGTCCGATTACCGTACTGACAATTCCATCTTGTGAAATCTTTCTGATCACATGATTATTCGTATCGGCCAAATACAACTCATTATCCGCACTTACTATCATCTGACGAGGTTCGTTAAACATAGCATACTCACAAGGGCCATCTGCATATCCCGAACGATTCGTCATACCGGCATACAATTTATGTTCACCTGTTTTTAGATTGTATGTATAGATACAATGAGAGTTAGTATATGCCAAATATAAAATATGTTCTTCCCCTTTAATCGGACTAAATACTATATAAGAGTCGCTCTCGGCCATCAATTTCGTCTGTGTTGAAACAGCCATTGTATATCCCGTTGACGGATCAAACCGTAATAATGTGCCATCCTTTGCGCGTGTATACATAAATCCATCATATTTGCACATTGCAAATGAGTGTTTAAATTTAATATCAAAATCATCACTGGAGGGATCTTTACGCAAAGATGATTTACGGGGGATCCACATGTTCTCTGACGAAAGTACCCAATACTCCATTCCTGCATCTGACGGAATATACACCGTTTGTCCATCATCGGCTATACAAGGCTGATTGAGCGGTGCACCGGTATTGGGGATAAGAATCTGACTCTTATCTTCCAATTCATTTACCAGCATCACTTTGTTGTTATCATAATAACTATCCAATTCCCGGCAACAAACAAATATATTATGGTCAGTATCAATTGCCAAATAAGTAACCTTCGGGAATTGAGTTTCGGCAAGATTTCCCACTTGCGCTCCGGGAGTTCCTTTCATACCGCAAAGCGTAGTTACCGTAGTTTGAATATGATAAGTAAAATGTTCGTCAAACGCCACTTTATTATCACCTACAGAAACTGTAATAGTACAGTCTTCGCCCGGTTTACGCGGGGTAATTACATACATTTTTTCGCCGGTACTTCGAACTACAGCTGCTTTTGTGTCATTAAAATACACATTGATTTTACTCACATCCGTACCGAAATTTTCCCCACTAAAGACCATTTTAGTAGCAATACCACCTTCTTTCGGATAAAAATCCGTCAACACAATCGGCTTGTTGGGATCGTGTTCATTCTTTTGGCTTTCATCATCTTTACAAGAAGAGAATCCTGCAATAAGGAAGCCCATCAACAAAGATGTGAAAATTCTAAATCTGTTACTCTTTTTCATAATATAGTTATTTAATTCCATGAATCTCATTTTTTATACAAATGGTAAATTTCGGCCTGATGCTTAGGTAGATTGTAAGAAAGCTTGCCCTCTTGAATCTGTACGTTATTTCCCGACCAACACTCTATACCACCGGAAACTTTCTCCGGAGTGATCCCAAGATCCTGAAGAGTCAGTTCACCACTCTTCACACCTTCGTCATAATTAAAATAAGCAATGTAATAAGCGTCTTCCGTTTCTAAAGTAAACAGGTCGACCGAGCGGTTAGAACCGAATACTTTATGACCATAAGCCGGTCTGAACGTTTTACCAAGATTGACAACTGCATTGATCCGGTCGTTAACAGCGAATTTCTTCACCTTTTCCTGTGACACCTCTGTTCCGATATAATTTCCTTTAGTCGATAAGTTATCGCCAATCATGAAATAACCCGTCACAGCTCCACTTGTGATACGAGACATATTTTCCGCTTCGCTCCGGTCTCCCATCACAAGATGGTCAGGATCATTATAAGCATATACGCGATCCAGCCACCATCCGAAAGACAAACTGTTCATCATGTAATTGGTGTGCCACATTTCTCCCCAGGCATCACAGCTGATACGACGGGCATTCGCATACTGATAAGGGAAAAGGGGAGCGATCGATTCGACAATAAACATTTCGTCTCCACAGCGTTCACGCAGATATTTCATCCCGTAGTTAAAGGCTTGGGTACCTGTTGTTATATCCTTATTATACCATTTGTCTGCCTCAACCATACCGGCAGTAAGAAAATCCAGTTTGAGATATTTAAAACCGGCTGCTTTAAATTTATCAATGAAATAATTAATTCTCGACAGTGTAGCCGGGGCTGTAGGGTCCATACAGCCGGCACCATATAATTTCCGTTTCTGACCGTTCACCTTTAAGTGTGATTGGCTGTATTTATAGCCATTATTCCCTTCAATATCACGTTCATTGTCCGGAAACCAGTCATTGAACGGAGTCCAGTAAATACCCGGCACCTGCCCATTGGCAATACAATGCCGAGCAAAATCTTCCAGTTGCTCCCAATTCAAGTTATCCCAATAAGAATCCAAACCGACAAAAACAACTCCGCTTGCGCCAAAACCGCCTTTCCCCTGCAAATACTCTTTCACAAAATCAGAAGCGGAAAGCACTCCTTCATAATTCACATGCGTACTCATACCCCCCCAGCTATTCCAACCGAACGGAGTTCCCTTGGTCCACTCCCGTTTAGGAACAACGGCTGCATTCGCTTCTCCAAACGTTTCCATACCCAGCCTCCAATCATCAAAGAAACCCACAAACATTCTGGATGACTTCACCGTTGTGCTTTTTATAGAACCGTGCACCTTATCATCACGTGTAGCAGAATGGCTGGCACCGCTATAACATTCCAATTTAGTGATACTCCGGTTATCACGGGATCCTACCATACGTATAGCCGACTTCCAGGTATCATGCTCTACGGAACCAATCACAAGACCATTCTGGCTACCACCGTTAAAGATGGAAGTCACTTCGAATGAAATCGTATCGCGAGCCAACGGTCCGGAAGCGTGTATGGCGCTTGCCGATTTTGATTGCGACAACGGTAACGAACCGTAAGTTATAAAACCATCATTATCAAAAGGGACAAACAATAGACGATTGTCAGTATCCTGAGGTAAGAATTGATTGGTTGCCGTCGTATAAATCGGAGAGATATAATTGGTTACCAACACCTTTCCATCCACAGAAGTAAGATAAACTTCCGTCAGAAAAAAATCTTTGGAAGAATAAAGATAAAAAATCTGTTCGATGGTAGGAGCACCCTCTTTCTTATACTGTATCGTACATTTTTGAGCCGGACCGAACTCATCGGTAATCTCATCCTTTGTAAACTTCACATCTGTATATTCGGAACTATTATAGTAATTCGAAGAATTATTGAACCGAACAAACACATCGCTCAAAATGAGCTCTCCATTCTTCAACAAATCAATTTGCTTTGTCTCGTCTTTAAAACGAACCGTCCACTCACCGGCAGAAAATTCACGGCTATCGGCACAAGCACTTTCCAAGAATAAGATCTGAATGAACAATAAGCAAAGCGAATACTTAAATATACAATTTCGTCTCTTCATTTTATTAAATTTAAAAATTAACAGATGCATTACTTTGTTAGCCAAAAGTAGCCGATTCGTATATCTTAAAATTGCAAAATACAAGCAAAAAATAGAAAATTCGTAGTAACAGCAGGGGCAATATCCATGGAATAGAACCTCCATACCATTTTATGGAACAGATATACCGATTAAGGTAATGACAACCTATCAGAAGAAATTCGAAAAGTAATTATAAATAAGAATGGAAAAACCTCACAGAATTAAGTGCTGAAAACAGCCGATTCGCTAACCGGCACAAGCAAAAAACAATAGGGAATTAGACAATAAGTCTAAGAAACAAAAAATTCACTGCTCCTATCAGTTATCCAAAAACTAAAATTGTAATGATTTAAACAAAACGGCAGGTTGCTTAAAAGTAAAAACAGAGTTTCTTTTACAGTAAAGATAATACACAGGGTAAACAAAACACACAGAGCTGGCTATCAGCACATTAGATGAATACATTTTTTTCCCGTAGAGAATCAGGTCGTTTCTCTACGGGAAAAAGATAGTTCCTCTACGAGAAACGATACTTTTCTCGTAGAGGAACTATCTAAAAGTCCATAAGATATGACAAAGGGAGTAAAATGAGAAAGTAAGCCCCAACCTCCCTTGTAAAGATAAAGGCAATTACCCTTTTCTCACACGTTTATAAGAACGATGTCCGTATATAGTTACCACCACAAAACAAATAAATGGAAGTATAAACGAAAGATTCACCGCCGGCATTCCAAATAAAGCATGCTGATCAATGATACTTGCCTGCAACGGAGGTAAAACCGAACCGCCTAAAATAGCCATAATCAACCCGGCAGCGCCAAATTTGGCATCATTACCCAAACCTTGAAGAGCTATTCCGTAAATAGTAGGGAACATCAATGACATGCATGCCGAAACACCGACCAAACAATACATACCTCCGATATTCTGCAGGAAAATAACTCCCGTTGTGAAACAGCAGGCGGCAATAGCCAAAATCTTCAGCAGTAGTCCGGGATTGAGATAACGCAGTATAAAAGTACAGACAAAACGGCTCACACAAAAAATAACCATTGCTATTATATTGTATTGCTGAGACAAAACTTCCGCAGCCTGTTCACTCATCCCTTGCGAGGTAAACAAACGGGTACCGTATTGAATGATAAATGTCCAACACATGATTTGTGCACCCACATAGAAAAATTGAGCAATCACCCCTTCACGATAATGATGAATGGAAAAGATACGCTTCAACGTAGGCAGAAAATCGATGGAATGAGACTGGTCAGCGTTTTTGGGCATCTTCACCATACGGATCAGCAATAGCATAACCAGAATGACAATACCGATTACCAGATATGGAGCAATCAGTACGGCCAAGTCCGAATCACGCATCGCCTCGAACTCGGTTTGAGACAACTGAGCCCGTTCGGCAGTATCCATCGGATTCAGACGGTTCTGGATAAAATTCATCGCCACATACATGCCTAATAATGACCCCATCGGATTGAAAGACTGGGCCAGATTGAGCCGACGCGTAGCCGTCTCCTCCGTGCCCATCGACAGGATATACGGATTAGCACTGGTCTCAAGAAAGGAAAGTCCGCAAGTCAAAATAAAATAGGCAATTAAAAAAGGATAATAATTTCCGGTCATCATGGCAGGAAAGAAAAGGAGAGCACCGAATGCATACAGCCCCAATCCCAACAAAATGCCGGCCTTATAAGAATACCGGCGGATAAATATAGCAGCCGGAAAAGCCATTGCAAAATAACCACCATAAAAAGCGACTTGCACCAATGCGCCATCCGTCACACTCATACGGAATATCTTGGAGAAAGCTTTTACCATAGGATTGGTTATGTCATTGGCAAATCCCCAGAGTGCAAAACAACTGGTGATGAGAATAAAAGGAATAAGATAGCTGACGCCGTCTTTGCTCAGGATAGAAAAGCGTTTGGTGTTATTCATAATGGTATAAATTCGTTAGGATATAAACTCGTTTGAGGTTGTTCGTAAAAATAAAAGGTTATTCGTATAAATGGAACATACGTTCCATCGGTTGCCATTTTTGTGCGGAAGTAGATCCGGGAGTCACAAGTTGGAAAATCGCCATATAATCTTCCCATTCCTGCTGGCGGGGCAAAGTGGCAAGCCGTTCCATTGCCGTGTCCCAATCAAAATCGAGTGCAGTCTCGACTATCATAAACAAACGTGTATCCAAAATGTAAATTTCCATTTCAAGGATACCGACTTCCCGGATACCGGCGATAACTTCCGGCCAGATTTCCGCTTGGCTGTGGCGTCGGCGATACTCGGCTATCAGCTTCGGATCGTCACGCAGATCCAATGTCCGGCAATATCGTTTCACCGGTTGATGATGCTCTTTAGCCGCATAACTTTTAATAGATGTTTCCATGGTTTTATTTTTATCTGTCCCTTTAAATAATTTCTGTAATTTCATCACGTGTCTTAATCTCCCCACACGCCAAAGCTTGCACAAGGATATTTCCAATAGCAGTGGCCTCAACAGGACCTGCATACACCGGAATGCCCAATGCTTCTTCCGTCAGGCGGTTGAGAAGGCGGTTACGACACCCTCCCCCTATGATATGAAGTTGGGTAACAGGTGACGGTAACAAGCTGTTTAACTGAGTGACTCCTTGTTTATAACGTTGCGCGAGCGATTTAAGTATACAAAGAACATATTCACCACAAGTTTTTGGTACGGCAAGGCGATGTTCACGGCAATAATCGGCAATTGCTTTCTCCATATTCAACGGACTTTGAAAGACCTCGTCATCCACACGAATAATTGAATCGATTTCCGCATTCTCCGCAGCAGTTATCAGAGTTTCGTACTCCGCATCTTCGCCTCGTTCTTTCCACTGAGCTATAAGTTGCTGCAAAATCCACAAGCCTGTGATATTCTGCAAAAAACGGATTTTACCTCCCACGCCTCCTTCGTTGGTAAACCCTGCCAAGCGGGCCTCTTCGGTAAGGATAGGTTCGTCTAATTCAACTCCAAGAAGCGACCAGGTTCCTGAACTCAGGAAAGCTTTTCGGGTATTAACACCACCGGTGACGGCAGGCACTGCAAATACGGCGCTTGCAGTATCGTGCGAACCTACGGCAACCACATCGACCTCACCATTCATACCGATCTCTTCAGCAATATCGGCTTTCAGTTTTCCCCGTACGGTTCCGGGCATTACTATTTCTCCGAAAAGACGTTCGGGTAAACCCAAACTGTCTATTAATGGATAGTTCCAAGTACGCTTGCGGGCATCGAGCATTTCGGAGGTGGAAGCAATGCAATATTCATTATTTGCCACGCCTGTCAGAAAGAAACTGAAAAGATCGGGCATAAACAGCAACTTATCTGCAAGTTCCAATTGTACATCCCCGTTCTTTTTCATACTGTAAAGCTGAAAAAGCGTGTTAATAGGCATCACTTGAATACCGGCCTCCGCATAATGACGGGAAATATCCATATGCCCGAACAGTTCTTCGGGTAATCCATTCGTGCGCGGATCGCGATAGCAAACCATATTGCCCAACAAATTGCCTTGCCTGTCTATCAATCCGAAATCGACCCCCCAAGTATCGATTCCGATACTTTTTATGGAATATCCTTTATGGGCAGCCAGACGAAGCCCGGTTTTCATTTCACCGAACAATGCAAGGAAATCCCAATAAATATAGTTCCCCATCCGGATTTGCCGGTTGGGAAAACGATATACTTCCTCCAGTGTTAACCGCCCGTTGTCGATGGTGCCGGCCATCACTCGCCCGCTACCTCCACCAAAATCCACTGCTAAATATGTATTCATAGCTCAACTCTTTTCTAAATAATAAGGAGGAGAAAAAGAGACTTGGAAATACATCCCCATTTTCCCCTCCTTTTCATCTTATTATTTAGTCTTCTTACCCAAAACGTAAGTCTCGAGATCATCAATCTCTTCGGGCGTCAACACGGTATAATCACCGCCGGACTGGATAATAATGCGACATGCCATCTCGAAGAACATGGCACGTTCAAAAGCTTCGTCGAAGTCTTTTCCACATACCACTTGTCCGTGCTTTAACAGTAATACCGAATTGTGGTCTTTCAATCCATCTATCACCCCTTGTGCCAATTCTTTCGAACCGGGACGATAATAAGGAACTACCGGCACTTCTCTGCCTACATGACAAGGTATTTCGGCCGTTACATTCAAATTAGTGGGACGATTCTTCATACAAGCCACCGCAGTAGCATAATGAGACTGGAAATGAAGCACCACATTCACATCGGGACGCTCACGGAGAACACCGAAATGGAAACCGCTCTCCATAGATGGCTTCACACCATTCAGCACTTCTCCCGTCGACAGTTTACAGATGGAGACCTTTTCTTTGGGCAGAGAAGGCACCCAAGAGCCTGTACCGGAAATCAGCACTTCATCCCCTATACGCCAGGAGATATTACCGCTACTGCAAATAGTAAGTCCGGCATCGCCTACACGATGAGCCTGGGCTATAAACTGTTCTATCTGTTCATTCGTTATCATAATGACTACAATGCTTTTTTATAAAGTTCAAGTATTATTTCTTTGCTCACTTCACGGGGATTTCCCGGGGTACATACATCGGCAAACGCCGCCGTAGCCAACTTATCCAGATCTTCTTCTTTTATTCCCAATTCGGATAAATGCTGCGGGATCCCTACACGGACAGAAAGTTCCCGGACTGCCTTGACCGCCGCAGCAGCGGCTTCTTCACGAGTCATATCCGGCGTATATACATTCATAGCCTTGGCTATCTCTACATATTTATCGAGTGCCGCAGGAGCATTGAACTCCATCACAATAGGCAACAGCAAGGCATTTGCTACACCGTGAGGTATATCGAAAATAGCTCCCAACGGATGTGCCATGCCATGCACAACTCCCAAACCTACATTAGAAAACGCCATACCGGCAATGTACTGGGCAACCGCCATACCATTACGGGCTTCGGCATTGGATGGCTCATTGACAGCCGTCTCAAGATAACGGGCAATCATTTCGATCGCTTTTATCTCGAACATATCGCTCATCTCCCAGGCACCTTTCGTTATAAGTCCTTCAATGGCATGCGTCAAAGCATCCAACCCGGTAGAAGCTGTCAGTCCTTTGGGAAGGGTATACATCAATTCGGCATCTACAACGGCAACTACGGGAATGTCATTGGGATCTACGCAAACCATTTTCTTTTCATTGGCTTCATCGGTAATCACATAATTAATAGTAACCTCGGCCGCCGTACCCGCCGTAGTAGGCAAAGCAATAATGGGAACAGATTTGTTTTTCGTATCTGCCACCCCTTCCAGAGATACTACATCACTGAATTCCGGATTATTGGTTATAATACCGATCGCCTTGGAAGTATCGATCGATGAACCGCCACCGATTGCAAGAATAAAATCGGCACCCGAAGCTGCAAAAGCCTGTAGACCAGCCTTGACATTAGCTACGGTAGGATTCGGTTTGACATCACTGAAAACCTCGTATGGAACAGAAGCTGTTTCAAGTACTTTCAACACTTTATCGGCCACCCCGAATTTAATAAGATCCTTATCCGTAACGACCAGAGCCTTATGCAGCCCCAAACGGGCGATCTCTTTCGGGAGCACTTCCCGTGCTCCCGGTCCGAAGTATGAAACTTCGTTTAATATAAATCGATTAATCATTTTATTCCATTATTTATAAATAGGACCATAAACAGCACATGCTCTGTAATCCGCTCCTTCTTTCTCCATACCGAAAGCATTCCATGCGGCCGGACGGAAGATGGCGTCTTCTTCGACATTGTGCATACATACAGGAATACGCAACATAGAAGCTAATGTGATCAGATCCTGTCCGATATGCCCATAACTGATAGCACCATGATTGGCCCCCCAATTGTTCATTACCGAATAAACATCTTTGAATGCAGGTTTATCACACAAACGGGGTACAAACCAAGTGGTCGGCCATGTACGATCCGTACGTTCATCCAGCAAACGGTGAACTTCCGGATCAATCTCTACCGTCCATCCCTCGGCAATCTGGAGTACCGGGCCTAATCCTTTAATCAAGTTCAGACGTGTCATCGTAACAGGCATGCCTCCTTTGGATAAGAAATTGGAAGAGAAGCCGCCGCCACGGAAATAATCACGGTTAGCAGGATACCAGGTAGTAGCTTCCAGACATTTCTCCATCTCTTTTTCCGTGATCTCCCAGCAAGGTTTCATCGCCGGTTCACCTTTCTCATCGGTTTGCTGACCGGTTCCGTCGAGCGTTGTAGCACCGGAATTGATCAAGTGAATAATACCATTGGCAGCCATGCCTGTAAGTTCTTTTCCTGTCACGCGTTTTACCGCTTCGGGGCTCCAATAGGTACGCACGTCCGAGAATATCTGCGCACGGTTTGTCAACAGATGCCCGAAGAGCATCGCTACGCCGTTACAGGCATCATTTTCGGTAGCTACCACATAAGCTTCACGAATACCGTTCCAGTCAAAAGAGGTATTCAATAAGGCTTCCGAATAATCCCCGTTAGGATAAAAGTCGGTCCATTGGCGTTGCCCCTGGAATCCGGCAGCGATGGCATTGTGCCCTAAAGCCTCTTCTTTGAAGCCCATCTCACGCAGTTTCGGATTTCCCTGCATCAAATCGCGCATGATAATAGTCATCTTGACAATGAATTCCCAGTCTTCGTCTTTCTGCTCACGGGTTTTTGTTTTCTCCGGAAGGTTGAAGTCTTTTCCTTCGTTCTTCTTACAATACTTTTCGGTCCAAGCCATTGCTTTGGCGAACTCTTCTTTATCATAAATACCCTCTGTCATGCGACGGATGATTTCTGTGAGGTCGACAGACTCATTTCGCATACCGAGATATTCCTGGAAGAAATCCGGATTAACGATAGAACCGGCAATACCCATGGAAACACTACCCATAGAAAGATAAGATTTTCCTCTCATAGTAGCTACCGCCTGGGCAGCACGGGCAAAACGCAATATCTTTTCGGCTACATCGGCAGGAATGGAATTATCATTCAGATCCTGTACATCGTGTCCGTAAATACCAAAAGCCGGCAGGCCCTTCTGTGCATGTCCTGCCAATACGGCTGCCAAATAAACGGCTCCCGGACGTTCGGTTCCGTTAAATCCCCAGACCGCCTTCGGGTAATACGGGTTCATATCCATTGTTTCGGCTCCATAACACCAGCAGGATGTCACGGTAATGGTTGCCCCCACCCCTTCACGTTCGAATTTCTCGGCACATGCAGCACTTTCGGCCACACGTCCGATCGTACCGTCGGCTATCACACACTCTACCGGAGTACCGTCTCCGTTTCTTAAATTTGTAGAGATCAATTCGGCTACGGCTTTAGCCAGATTCATTGTCTTTTCTTCAAGACTTTCACGAACACCACCCTGACGACCATCAATGGTAGGGCGAATTCCAATTTTCGGATACTTTTTCATATTCTTATGATTTAAATAAGTAAAACATTTCCATCTGTACTGAACTGTGCTGAAACATAGGAATAAAAAATCCTATAAAGATCCTCTTAAACGTATCTCGGTAGGCAAATACGTATGTATCTGCTTGCCGGTAAGGATAAAATCGGCTGTCAATGTCCCCATCTTTTCCCAATCGATACTCAGCGTAGTTATTCCCCTGTCTATCACTTCATAAGCAGGAGTTTCATTATAGGCCAACAAGCCGAAATCAGTTCCGCAAACCAAACCTTCTATCCGGCTTTGTTTGATGATATGTACCACATCGACCTGTCGGATAGCGATATAAACCTCGCCTTCGCGCACTTTCATTCCTTCCACATCCTCCCTCACTTCGCACATGAATTCCCGGTCGGCACAAAACTTCCGGAAACTGTCACAAGTGCTCCGGGGGTGCTTTGTCCCTTTCACAAACAACAAAACGAACCTTTTATAGTGCCGCAACCGATCGGCCAGTTGCAATAATGCCTGATAAAAAGAATCATCGAAATCCTGACATATATAAGAATAATCTTTCTTGTCGAACTTGCCGAAGTCGAGCAATAAGAGTTTGGAAGAGTCTATTTTATAAAGATTAGGAGAGAACTTTTCGTTATCGAAGTTCATAACAACGTATTTATTATACCGCCCCAAGGATTCACGAAGAATAGCATTGAACAGGCTCTCATTATATTGGTGAAACCATAAATCGACCTTATAACGGGAAGACAAATGCTTGATAATGCTATTGTAAAGGGTGTCTTTAAATGGGGAATATTCATCAAGCAACAACAATATGCTTTTCTGCCTGTTTACCACATAATACCCTTTTCCGGGGGTGGAATCGATAATTCCCCGTTCTTTCAAATCGATGAAAGCTTTGAAAACCGTATCACGTGATACCTTATAATCCCGGCTCAACTGATTGATAGAAGGCAAAGCATCGTCTACCTTATATCTACCCATTGAAATATCTTGGCTGATGAGATCGGCCAATTGCTTCACTTTGGTTGTTTGCTGTCCGAATATAATCTCCATATCTACAGATCAAAAGGTTTTCAGAAAACGTCCGGCAACTATGCTGAACCATCCTGCTGCAAAGAAAAGTAATTTATTTAAGATCAACAAGAATAAAAAATATGTTTTGCAACACAAGATCGAGGATAATCGTATAAAAAAACATCCTGATACCTTTTATTCATAGTATCAGGATGCAACTATATTTCTTAAAATCAACAGATTGATTTTATTTATTCGGTGTATTCCACTTTTTTGTTTCCGAGCAGGTTATATTCAGCGTTTGCTTTCCTGTTTGAATTCTGAAATCTCCTTTTTCCAGTATCCATCTACCATCATAGCCTACAAAAGCCAAATCGCTGCCTTTTACTTTCAATGTAATGGTTTTCGTTTCACCCGGTTGCAGTTCTACCTTTTCGAAAGCACGAAGACGGCGGATATCAGGAGTCAAGGAAGCCACCAGATCACTACTGAAAAGCAGAACACTCTCCTTACCTGCCTTATCACCGGTATTGGTCACATCGACCGTAAAAACGAGTTCATCACCGGCAGTAAACGAAGGTTTATTCACGCTCAGACGATCATAGGCAAAAGTCGTATAGCTAAGCCCGTAGCCAAAAGCCCACTGAACAGACATCACCGCATCATAATCATAAGCTCCCTGCATCTTCTCAAGGTCTTCACACGGTTTATAATCATAAGTCACCAAAGAATTGATATCTTTAGGATAAGTATAGGGCATCTTCCCACTGAAATTGACATCGCCGGCCAAAAGATTAGCCAGTGCATCGCCCCCGTAATTACCCGGCAACATGATGTTGACAACCGCCTTTACCAACGGCTCTATCTCATTGATAATACGCGGACGCCCCTCATTCAGAATCAGAATTACCGATTTTCCGGTAGCCGCCAGAGCTTTCACCAGATTCAACTGGTTTTGTGAGAGGAAAAGATTAGTCAGGTTGCCCGGTGTTTCACAATAAGAATTTTCACCGACACAGGCCAGAATATAGTCCACTTCCGAAGCGGCAGCAACCGCTTTTTCTATTTTCGGAGCATTCTCTTCCCAGTAAGCACCTTTCTGCTTATAAGTCACTCCTGGTTCGTATACCACATTTCCCACACCGAATTTTGCCTTGAATGCTTCAAGGATCGTATTATACTCACCGGCAAACCTATCTGCCTTATGGCCTTGCCAGGAATAAGACCATCCGCCATTCAGCGTACGCATCGAATTGGCATTCGGTCCGGTAATCAATATTTTCTTTCCGGAAGCAAGTGGCAGAATCCGATCCGCATTCTTCAATAGGACAAGTGATTCCTCTGCCGCCAGCAAAGCAGTTGCAGCATGCGATTTACTCGCAAATTCCGGGTATTCCGAAGGATCCCAATATGGCTTGTCGAACAGCCCGAGACGGAATTTCATGCGCAGTACCCGGCGTACAGCATCATCAATGCGGCTCATAGGAACTTCACCTTCTTGCACAAGTTCTTTCAGATAATTACAGAAACTCCATTCATAAGGCACCATAGACATATCGATACCGGCATTAATAGCCATTTTTACGGCTTCTTTCTTGGAAGCGGCCACTTTGTCACGGGTATACAGGTTGTTTATATCCGCCCAATCCGTTACGATGAGCCCGTCCCAATTAAGGTCTTCCTTCAGCCATTTCGTCAAAAGTTCATAATTGGCATGAAAAGGAAGCCCGTTGTTCATAGCAGAATTCACCATAACAGACAAAGCACCGGCTTTCACAGATTCCAGAAAAGGGGCAAAATGCTTTTCACGCATCTCCTGCACCGTGATAGACGATGGCGTACGATCTTTGCCGGATACGGGGACACCATAACCCATATAATGTTTCAAACAGGCAGCTACCCGATTGGGACCTATATGGTTCGGATCCTCGCCTTGAAAACCAATCACAGATTCACGTCCCATCTCTGTATTGACGTAACAGTCTTCTCCATAATTTTCCCACATACGAGGCCAACGGGCATCACGGCCAAGATCCACAACGGGCGCGTACGTCCAAGGAATGCATCCGGCTTTTGTTTCGTAAGCCGATATCTCGGCTCCTTTCCGTACCAGTTCACGATTGAATGTAGCCCCCATATTGACGCCCTGCGGAAAGAAAGTTCCACCGGCCGTATAGGTGGTGCCATGTATCTGATCGACGCCATACACGCAGGGAATTCCCATAGACTTTATCGATTCTTCCTGAATTCTTTTGATAAGAGTGGCCCAGACCTCCTTCGTCTGTGCTTCGCCATAAGGTACATTCAGTATAGATCCCACTTTATATTTACCGATCACGGTATCGAGCATGGCTTCATCAAAAGTAAAACCCGGTTGCCCTGTTGTTTTCTTATCAGTCAACACATCGATCGTCAATTCGGTCATCTGCCCTATTTTCTCTTCCAGAGTCATCTTTTCGAGCAACTTCTCAACCTTATCCTCTATCACTTTATCAACAGGAATAGCCGGGGAGATTATCGTATTCTGTGCAAAAACAGACCATGCAAATCCTGCGAATACCAAAGGAAATAATAGTTTCTTGTTCATGTTATCAATTTGATTTGTAGTAAGCCGTACACCGGATATCGTTATGATACGTGAGCAAAGATAATACAATGTACCCGATATAATATTGCCGAAGGAGATAAACTTGAATTCCACAAGCAGGAATTCGCAGCGTCAGGCGGTAAATATCCAGCCAAAAGCATAAGAAGTATTTGACAAAGACAGGAACAGAAACATAGACAGCGAGAGTCTGCACAGATCCCTTACGCAATTCTGAAATGCCTTGCTTGCCGCCATTACAGAGCGGAAGGGGCTCCAAGAGCTGGAAATACGAGGCACAATCACCATATTCACATAAAGCATAATCGAACATTGACAATCCCCCCTTCCGCACGCAAACACTGATGAACAAGGGGAAGCGTAAGGGGTAAGGAATCAATTCAAGTTTCTATTCCATACTTTTAATTCCGACTTCTGTACCTTTTGCAAACGAACAAAGCCTTTATTATTTTTTTGATAGGTATTCGCTACGATTCGCTATGATTCGGACATTCCTATACCGGTAATCACAAATAAAATCAGTACCTTTACACCGAAATTTTAAAAGAATCGTTATGGCACATCGTCTGAACACTAATAAGCAATTTATGGTAGGCAATGGTATTCTGGCATTCGCCGTTATTTTTGTTGTAGTCATCTTTGTCTATATGAGTATGAGGCTGCAACGCGAAAAACAGGAAGAACGCCACTTCATAGAAACTTACACGATCCATCTTACCAAAGGATTCACCGGTGATTCGCTCTCACTTTTCATCAATGACAGTCTGATAATAAACAGACGAATAACCGAAGAGCCCTTCGCAATCGAAGTAGGCCGATTTGCAGAGCAAAATGCGCTGATGATCGTCGATAATCTGACAGACGAACTGTCTACATTCGACTTAAGCGAAAAGGGGGGCAGCTACCGCTTTGAAAAAGATGCCGACGGAATTAAACAACTCTCCCGTTAGACGTTGCCATCCTTTCAAATCTCCGTCTTATAATTTTTCAATTCTTCGCGTAGCGCAAGCGCTTTCCCATCGGTCAACGAATCGAGTAACGACCAGAAACGATCGCCATGGTTCATCTCACGCGTGTGGCACAATTCATGAAGCAGCACATAGTCTATTAAATGCTGAGGCAACAAAACAAGAAAGTAAGACAGGTTGATTGCCTTACGAGCCGAGCAACTCCCCCACCGTCCACGGCTGGAATTGATTTTCACACTCTTGTAAGGAAGGTTATGCCGGCCGGACAGCATGTACAGTCGTGGCGGAAGAATGATTTTTGCATTTCTTCTCAGCGCTTCCTCAATGACCTTATGCAACCATTCCTGCAACTTACTATCAGTAAAATCAGCAGTCGGGGGACAAACGATACGCATCTCTCCTAACTCCGAATGCGCCAGAAAACGATCACGCTCACCGGCTACCAAAGACAGCTTAAAATATTCCGTCTCAATCCGGTAATCCAAATCTATCGATGGGCGAGCAGTCTTCTCCTTGAAGCCACGCAATTTCACACGCAATTGATTGATAGCATCGGTGATCTCGGCAGATGTGGTTCCGGGAGGTACGCTTACATAAATGGCATCACTTTTCGTCCGGAAAATCAGCCGCTTGGCACGTGGATTAACACGTATCACCAAAAGCCCCAATTCTTCATCTTCAAGTATCTTATCTATTTTTTCCATACACCTGCAAATAAACAAATATTCTGCGGGAAGAACAAATACAACAGACTCAAAAAAAAGTAGTACCCGATGCAACCTTTTTGAAAGAGTCTACGTCTAATAAACAGAAACCTCAAAAAAACTTATAAGATGAAAGCAAAATTAAACGTATTCTTAATCATATTCCTGACTGGATTACTGACCGGTTGTACCTTTATCTCAGAAAGAGCGGAAGGCATAGCTCCCTGCAAAAATTACATCACACGGGATTACCAAATAAAAGATTTCAATTCCATAGATGCCACTACGGTAGGTGACATTTATTATACCCAATCTACAGATGGGAAAAGTTCCCTGCAAATCTATGGACCGGATAATTTTGTCAAGTTAATACAGGTATCGGTAAAAGGTAATACTCTGATATTAGCTATGGATAAGCATAAGAAAATAAAGAATGCCAAGAAACTCAAAATAACCATCAGCTCTCCGGATCTGAACCGGATCCAATTTAAAGGCGTAGGAAACATTCACATCGATAATAAGTTTGTTACCGGCAGGCTCGACATCGAAAGCAAAGGAGTCGGCGACGTCAATGTTCAGGAACTGGACTGCCAGAATCTGACCGTAAACTCGATGGGAGTGGGTAACGTAAACCTAAAAGGGAAAGTAGTCAACGCCAATCTCAGTTCTAAGGGTGTAGGCGATGTAGAAGCAACGGATCTGGAAGCAACACACGTGAAAGCCTCCTCCAATGGAGTGGGCAATATCTCATGCAATGCTACCCAATCTTTAGACGCAGCCGTCAAAGGAGTAGGAAGTATTAACTATAAAGGAAATCCTGCACAAAAAACATTCAGCAAAAAGGGTGTGGGAAGTATCAAGGGTATTTAAATATATAAAAACATGAAATCAATTTCAATTTCTTCATTCGCTGCAATTTTACTGATCTGGACAATAACTGCCTGCTCGCCCAGCAATCGGGTGACCGGAAGCAATAACTACATAACCAAGCAGATCAAAGTAGAGAAATTCAACGGGCTACAATTAACAGGAAGCCCGGATGTTATTTATAAACAGGCCCAAGGAAAGCCTTCTGTAGAGGTATACGGCCAAGATAATATAGTAGAACTGCTGGATATCTATGTGCAAAACAATAGCCTGACCGTAAAATTCAAAAACAACACAAGCATACAGAACAGGGGAAAATTGGAAATAAGAGTTTCCGGTCCTGCACTCAACCGAATAGCCTTATCGGGTTCCGGTGATATCAAACTTGTAAACGGAATACAAACCGACGATAATTTAAGTATTAAAATACAAGGTTCGGGAGACATTGCGGGAAACAAAATAAGCTGTAATTTGTTATCATTATCCATCAACGGGTCGGGAGATATTTCCCTTTCCGGAATCTGCAAAAATGCCGAATACAGTATCAACGGTTCAGGAGACATTCAAGCTTCCGAATTGGAAACAGAGAATGTAACGACCTCTATCAATGGTTCGGGAGATATAAGCTGTTATGCCACAGAAAGCTTGAAAGGGCGTGTCTCCGGCAGTGGTGAAGTAGCCTACAGAGGAGAACCACAAATAGATTTCTCCAAAAAGGGACTGCGTAAATTATAAAATTCTCTCTTTACATATAACTTTATCTCTCTAACAGAGATGGAAAAAGGAAGTTTCCGTGAGGCAACTTCCTTTTCTCTTTAATGCCATTCTCTGGTATTCTCTTTCTCCTTTTTCCAAGCAATCCATATGAACCGGCAGGATAAATAAAAGGGCTACTGCATCACGCGGTAGCCCATCTATTTAGTTAGTTTTTCTATAAAAATTTGAGAGAATTGAAACTTCACAGCCTCAAGTTGTTTTAATTAAGCACACTAACTATATTTATGTTTAAAGCAAATGAAAATGTCTTTTCTTATCAAGAGCGCTTGGGCTTCATCGAAGCTGCCAGCTTCGAAATGAATTCCGGACTCATATTGCCCGTAAAATTAATCACGGCAAACTGATTCTTTTCATGCATCAACATCACCAACTCGACAATCGCATCCTTCTTCTTTCGGATCATAATCTGACAATTTTCAGCTTTATCCTTAAAAGAAAGAAACGGTTCGAACCTTCCGGAATTCTTTTCCACCACCTTTAGAGCTTCATCGTAATACTTCTGCCCTTCCACTTTGGCAGTCAGCATCTGCATGCTCTTCAAATTAGAAATAATCTCCAGAACTTCATCATCTTTCTCAGCATCGCTTTTCATGATCTCCTCCATCATCTTCGGGCTGATAGTTATACACGTCAGATTTGAATCCGCCTTATGTTCAGTCAGAAAACGCGAAGCAAAGTCCTGAGCCGATACGGCTACAGATAGCAATGCCATCCAGCACATTAAAAGAACGCTCTTCATTATTCGTTAATCATATCGACTCCGCCCAACCGCACACTGTCGGCCAAGTTTTGGTCTTGTGATTTATTGATTCCTTCAGACAGCATCATCAATGCAGAAGAAACTTGCTTATAAGCCACTTCCGGATCATCATATGTATCTGTATAAGTATCGTAATTATAATCCAAAGTTTCATTGGCGAAAAATGTATGCTGCGCCACACTCCCCAATGAAAGCATAAAAGCAACAACCGCAGCCGCCTTCAACAAAGGCATGAACCTTCCGACCAATGTCAGACGCCGTGCTTTCACTACCGGCGGTTCTACCTGAGCAAGAATACGTGCATCGAAGTCTTCGCCCAGCCCCGTCTCACGCTGAACCTGCTGATAAACAAACAGGTCTCTATATTGAAGCAGATGAGCCGGTATTTCTCCCTTTGAGAAGAAAGCGCGCAACTCCGATTCTTCCTCCAAGGAAGTCTCACACTGCCAATATCGCTCCAAAAGCTGTTCTATATACTTATAGTCCATATTCGTCAATCTCTATATACCGTTGTTTCACTTTTTGCCTTGCCCTGAAAAGGTTTACTTTAACTTGTTCCTCCGTCAGTTGAAGCACTTTTGCAATATCTTTATAGCTCTCACCCTCTATATCCCGCAACTGCATAATAAGCCTTTGTTTTTCGGGAAGTTCATCAATCAACCGGTGAATAATTTTCATACGTTCATTATTCACCAATCGGTCATAGGGGCCGGATGTATCCGCTTCTTCCGCCATTTCGGGGGACAGTTCTACATTTTGGGCATCTTTCTTCTGACTTCTGTCTATCGCCAGATTCTTTGCCACTATCAGGCAATAAGCCTCGACAGATTCAAATTGTTGCCACTCATCACGCTTATTCCACACCCGTATCATGGTATCCTGAACAACATCCTCGGCCTCTGCCCTATCCAAAGTTATTCTGAGGGCCAGTCGAAAGAGTTTATCTTTCAAAGGCAATATATCGTTTCGGAAGCTGATTTCTTGCATCTCTATAAGAATGACGGATGAGAATATGAAAAGTTACAGGTACACTCTTATTTTTTTTCGGATTATTTTTTGATCCGTGTTCCTTCTTCTCCGCTAATAGCTGATGCTAAAGTTATTATAACCTCCGAAACTCCGGCATCAATTGCAGCAAAAGAGTTCTCGAGCTTTGGAATCATCCCCCCCTGAATAACGCCATCGGCCACATATTGCTTAAATTCCGCAGGGGTGATCAAAGGAATCACGCTATCGTCATCATTTTCGTCACGCAACACGCCTTTCTTCTCAAAACAGAAAACAAGAGTCACATCAAAAAGAGCGGCAAGCGCCTTTGCCGTCTCTCCGGCAATGGTATCGGCATTGGTATTAAGCATATGGCCTTTACCGTCATGAGTAAGCGGTGCCATAACAGGAACCACACCTTTATATATAAGATCGGATAACAGTGAAGCATCCACTTTTTCCACGTCACCCACAAAACCGTAATCCACTTCTTTCACCGGGCGTTTCACCGAACGCATGACATTCATATCCGCTCCGGTCAATCCCAAAGCATTCACTCCGCGAGCCTGCAGGCCGGCAACCACGTTTTTATTGACCAATCCGCCATATACCATCGTCACCACTTTCAGTGTCTCAGAATCTGTAATACGGCGTCCGTTCACCATTTTACTCTCAATGCCAAGCTGCGCCGCTATCTTCGTAGCCGAACGCCCCCCGCCGTGTACCAGCACTTTATGGCCTTCTATCGTTGCAAAATCATCTAATAATCGGTTAAGTGTAGCTTCTTCTTCTACAATCTTACCGCCCACTTTAATAACAGTCAATTTTTCTCTCATATATTCTAAAAGATAAGTCTCTCCCCACCCTCTATTCCAAATATGTATATCCGTAAAGTCCCGAACGATAATTCGACAAGAATTCCTTCCCCTCTTCTACCGATATTTTTCCTTCTTTTACGGATTTGGTAACCCACGTCTCTAATGTACGCACCAATTTCTTGGGGCTATACTGCACATAATCCAACACTTCGGCAACCGTCTCACCATCGATAATCTGCTCAATGGAATAACCTTTCTCGTTTACGGAAACGTGTACTGCATTCGTATCGCCGAACAAGTTGTGCATATCACCCAATATCTCCTGATAAGCTCCGACCAGAAACACGCCGAGATAATAAGGTTCCTTACTTTTCAAGCTGTGCAACGGCATATAATGTGACACGTTCTTCGTTGAAATAAAGTTGGCAATTTTTCCATCCGAGTCACAGGTGATATCCTGTAAGGTAGCCGAACGATCGGGCTTCTCGTCAAGCCTCTGAATAGGCATAATAGGGAATATCTGATCAATAGCCCAAGAGTCGGGAAGCGACTGGAACAATGAGAAGTTACAGAAATATTTATCTGCCAACAATTTGGATAAACTACGGAATTCATCCGGTGCATGCTTCAATCCGGCAGCTATCTGATTTATTTCACGGGTAATAGACCAATATAAGCGTTCAATCTGTGCACGTGTTTTCAAGTCGACAATACCATGACTGAAAAGATCAAGGGCCTCTTCACGTATTTGTTGTGCATCGTGCCAAGCCTCAAGCATCTTATTCTGATTCAATGTATCCCAAATCCCATATAGCTCCTGCACTAACTCATGAGCATCCGGAGCGATTTCTTCTTCATCGTCCCATTCGGGCAGAGTAGTTGTTTCCAATACCTCAAAAATGAGCACCGAATGATGGGCTGTCAATGCCCTGCCGCTTTCAGTAATAATGTTCGGATGAGGAATACCATTCTTATCACTGGCATCCACGAGAGTAGAGATCGAGTCATTGACATATTCCTGAATAGAATAATTCACGCTACTTTCACTGCTGGAAGAACGGGTACCGTCATAATCAACTCCCAATCCGCCTCCAATATCGACAAACTGCACATTAAAGCCCATCGCATGAAGCTGTACATAAAACTGAGACGCCTCACGCAATGCCGTCTTAATACGACGGATTTTAGTAACCTGGCTTCCGATATGGAAATGGATCAGCTTCAGGCACTCTTTCATCTCCTTCTTTTCCAGAAAATCCAATGCTTCAAGCAATTCACTGGAAGTCAGCCCGAACTTACTGGCGTCACCGCCCGAATCTTCCCACTTACCACTTCCGGAAGAAGCCAACTTGATACGAATACCGATATTGGGCATTACATTCAATTGCTTCGCCATCTTAGCGATAAGTTTCAATTCATTCATCTTCTCTACGACGAGAAAAATACGTTTTCCCATCTTCTGAGCCAATAACGCCAGTTCTATATAACTTTCATCTTTATATCCGTTGCAAATAATCAATGAATCAGAATCCGTATTTACGGCAATCACAGCATGAAGTTCGGGTTTAGATCCGGCTTCAAGACCGAGATTGAACTTCTTTCCGTGGCTGATAATTTCCTCCACAACCGGACGCATCTGATTTACCTTGATTGGATAAATAATGAAATTCTGAGCCTTGTAGCCGTACTCTTCGGCAGCCTGCTTAAAGCAGTGAGCTGTTTTTTCAATACGATTGTCCAAGATATCCGGAAAACGTATCAACATGGGAGATGCCACATCACGTAACTGCAACTCATCGACCAGCTCTTTCAAGTCGACGCCGACGCCGTCTTTTCGCGGTGTAACAACAACATGACCTTTGTCATTAATACCAAAGTACGAAGTACCCCAACCTGTAATGTTGTAGAGTTCCTCAGAATCTTCAATACGCCACTTTCTCATTTTAATGTATTCAGTTGTGTTTATAAATTATTTAAGGCAACAAAAATAACTATAAATCCATAGTATACAATCAGAAAGCCATGTTTTTTAAATAAGATATTTACAAAAGGTACAAATAAGCTACAGTTTCAATAAGTCACGCAACTTTTCCACCGATTTTTCTATCTGGGAACGATCCTCCAGTTCATCGGCATTAAAAACATATTGGGCTTGCGAATAAAAAGGAGTACGTTTCTCCAATGCCCGGATAATAAATTCTTTCAACTCGTCGTCCTGTTTACCCTGTAAAATAGGACGTTGCTGCTTAGCCACACGCAACCTACGGAACAGCACGTCGGGATGTACATTCAAAAAGACCGTCTTACCGTTGCGGTTCATAAAATCCATATTATCAAAAAAACAGGGAGCACCGCCACCTGTGGAGATCACAACATCCTCAAAGGCGCCTACTTCATGCAGCATATTCTTTTCCAACTCCCGGAAACCTGCCTCACCACGTTCCACAAACAATTCGCCTACCGTTTTATGAAAACGTTCTTCCATATACCAGTCCAGATCGACAAACGGAAGATTTAATTTCCGTGCGAATGCTTTCCCTAATGTCGTTTTACCGGCTCCCATATAGCCGGTCAGAAATATACGAATCATAATTGCCTATCTTTTTGAGACAAAGATAGGCAATTATATATTAAAAAGCTCACGGTATGTAGTAAATAAAACCGATATGCTTATTTAAAAACTTTCACTCTTTCCGAAAGTTCCTTGAATTCTTTATCGCCCGGTTCTCCGGCGGGCATTCCAAACGGCATCTCGGCTATTAAATGCCAACTTGCCGGAAGTTCCCATGTGCGACGAACTTCTTCATCGATCAAAGGATTATAGTGTTGCAGAGAAACACCAAAACCGGCATCTTCAAGCATCGTCCACACCGCTAATTGGTGCATGGCAGATGTTTGCATAGCCCATCCCGGAAAGTTGTCTTTATAACTGATAAATCTATTCTGCAGATCCTGCACCACATTCTGATCCTCAAAAAACAGTACCGTACCATATCCACTGGCAAAAGAATGATCTATCTTCGCTTCTGTATTTTTGAAAGCTTCCGGAGTCACTATCTTCCACAATGTATTTTTAACGATCTGCCACAATTTCCGATGGTTATCGCCCAATAGCAATACGACACGGGTGGATTGTGAATTAAAAGCCGATGGTACATGTGTTACGGCAAAATCGATAATTTCTTCTATTTCTTTATCGGAAATCGGCGAGTGGTTTGTAATTGCATAGTAAGTCCTTCTGTGTTTTAAGGCCTCTTTAAAAGATTTCTCCATTATAACTCCTTTCTTTATTATGATATCTATAATAAAGAACAACCGATCATGAAAAGTTGTTCGGTAAAAGAAAATATTTGTACCTTTGCCATTCAAATGAAAAAGATAAATGGGTAAACAAAAGTTTTACGTGGTATGGGAAGGAGGCACTCCGGGGATTTATACCTCCTGGACAGAATGCCAACTCCAAACAAAAGGTTATGAAGGTGCTAAATACAAATCCTTCAGTACCCACGAAGAAGCTGAACGTGCCTTTCATTCGTCTCCTTATGCCTATATCGGAAAAAATGCCGTAAAAACAGAAAACAAGCACAAACCCTCTTCCGAAGTATTACCCGCAGCCGTAGTAGAAAACAGTCTCGCAGTGGATGCCGCCTGTAGCGGTAATCCCGGTCCGATGGAATACCGTGGAGTACATGTGGCCAGCAGACAGGAGATTTTTCATTTCGGCCCCATGAAAGGCACAAACAACATCGGAGAATTTCTGGCATTGGTACACGGACTTGCCTTGTTGAAACAAAAGGGGTTTGATATGCCCATATATAGCGATAGCGTAAATGCAATCAGCTGGGTGAAACAAAAAAAATGTAAGACCAAACTGCCCCGTACCCCAGAGACGGAAGCATTATTTCTCCTTATCGAACGTGCGGAAAAGTGGTTAAGAGAAAACACCTATTCCACCCGTATTTTGAAATGGGAGACCAAAGAATGGGGAGAGATTCCTGCTGATTTCGGACGAAAATAATTGCAGACTACTTGAATTTCTTAATCAGAAAAGCCGGATTTACCCTAAGATAAACACCAAATGAGAAATTAGTCATGCTTCCTTCCGGAACAAGTTCACCACTCGCCAGCTTCATGGTACCGGGCATTGAATAATACAGATCGCCTTTTGCACCGAAAGCGTAGTGTTTTCCAAAAGTCCGGGAATATTCGACGGAAAGGAAACAAGTTTGAGGGTCATCGTAAACCGCTCCCTCTGTCTTCATAGAAACAGCACCAAAATAAGGGATGCCGAATAAAGAGATAAAATCTTTGCAAACAAAATAGCCGCCTTTTACACGAATATTATTTCCTAAATCAAAAGAGGCTTTCGTATATAATCCCACCCCTTTGTCAAAAGGCCATAACTTGCCGGATTCCTGATAATATCCCAACATGTCCGCCTCAACATTTATCCGTTTCAATACTTTGCGGTTTACGTTCCAGACAATACCGGCACCAACAGAGCCATTTGCCAAAGTTTGCACAGGACGGTCGTTATCCACGATCTGTTCTCCCCCCCGGTGCTGAATGGTCATCTGTACCGGCAAATAATAATGGAAACGGGATTCCGGTCTATTAAATTTAACCAAAGAAGAGAGACCGACCGTAAAAGCCTCCTGATGGGTGTCCGCTTCAAAAATAAAGCTCTGCCAGTTGATCCAGGCATCGAAATGCCAACGTTTTAAGTCACACAATACTTGAAATCCGGTTTCCGGATCGGCCGTCAAGTTCAGTTCGGGATTATAAAGGGGCTCAATCAGTCTATGATTTTCACCGCCATACAGATTACCCAGAACCAGATTTACCCGCGACAAAGCCAGTTGCGCACGGAAATAAGGCAAAATATGCGTACCACGCTGATACTGGTTTCCTTTCCAGATTGCAATATCATGATAAGCATAATTGGGAAACTTATAAGCACCGCTATAAATCAAGGCATGAACTCCCAATTCCAACTTTATATTCTTCAATGGATAAAACACTCCCTTAGGCTGTAGCCACAGACCGGGCAAAGAGTATCCGTTTATAACGCTTCCTGCAAACTCATTGTCCTTAAAAAAGCTGATATTATCAAGTTCAACCAGAAGTTCTCCCTGTCTTTCCGGATCAATCTCGTAATCCGTCCGGCATAAACGTTCTACCATCTGGGCATGAGCTGCCGAGCCAAGCAAAGCAACAACCGTCAGACAACAGGCTATCCTACGGACATATTTATTGAGTTTCATCGTATCTGCAATTTTATCAAAGCGACTGCATGTCATTAAGACGTTTATAATACCCATTCAAGGCCAATAATTCTTCGTGCTTACCGCGTTCTACTATTTCCCCTTCATAGAGAACACATATTTCATCCGCATTTTTTATTGTAGAAAGCCGATGGGCTATTGCAATCGTCGTACGAGTTTTCATCAGACGTTCCAACGCTTCCTGTACCAGACGTTCGGATTCCGTATCCAAAGCAGAAGTAGCCTCATCCAGAATCAAGATAGGAGGATTCTTCAAAATAGCGCGTGCGATACTGATCCGTTGTCTCTGGCCACCCGAAAGCTTACTTCCACGATCACCGATGTTGGTGTTGTAGCCATCCTCTTTCTCCATAATGAAGTCATGTGCATTGGCAATCTTCGCAGCCTCAATCACCTGCTCCATAGTCGCATTCTCTACACCGAAAGCAATATTATTAAAGAAAGAATCATTAAACAAAATAGCTTCCTGATTAACATTGCCAATCAAGGTTCGCAAAGCAGAGATACGCACATCCTTTATACTGGTACCATCAATCGTTATTTCACCTTCCTGCACATCATGATAACGCGGCAACAGGTCAACCAATGTCGACTTACCCGATCCGGATTGCCCTACCAAAGCGATTGTTTTTCCTTTAGGCACAGTCAGATTGACATGCTTCAAGACTTCTTTCTTACCATTATAACTGAATGAAATATCCTTAAACTCAATTTTATCATTCAAGCCGTTCAATGGTTTCGGATTAGGAATTTCCTTTATATTATTCTCAGCCTTCAATATCTTGTCTACGCGCTCCATAGACGCCAATCCCTTAGGAATGTTGTATCCGGCTTTAGAAAATTCTTTCAACGGATTGATAACACTATACAGAATCACCATATAGAAAATAAACGAAGGAGCATCAATCGTAGAGTTCTTCCCTAAGATCAACGAACCACCGAACCATAGTACAATAACAATCAATATGGTACCTAAAAATTCGCTCATCGGATGTGCCAGCGCCTGCCGCATAGCCACCCGGTTATTGGCATCCCTCAATTCATTACTGCATTTGGCGAAGCGATCCACCATTCTTTTTTCTGCAATGAATGCTTTGATAATACGCAATCCTCCCAGCGTCTCTTCCAATTGTGACATTGTATCACTCCATTTTCCCTGCGCTTCCAACGACTGCCGTTTCAGTTTCTTACCAACCACTCCCATAAGCCATCCCATCCCGGGAAGAACCAACAGAGTAAACAGGGTCAACTGCCAACTGGTGATGATCAATGTTCCAAAATAGAATATGATAAGTATGGGGTTTTTGATCAGCATATCCAGCGAACTGGTTATAGAATTCTCTACCTCCCCCACATCACCACTCATACGAGCGATAATATCTCCTTTCCGTTCTTCTGAAAAAAAGCCCAAAGGTAATGACATCACCTTTGAGTAAACCATAATACGAATATCCCGAACTACTCCTGTACGCAAAGGAATCATGACTGCCGAAGAAGCAAAGTAACAAGCGGTTTTAAGCAAAGTCATAAAAGCCAAAAACAGTCCTAAGAAAAGCAAAGTCATCGACGGACCATTTACCTCAATCATGTGTGATACATAATAATAGAAATTATTCACAGCTATGTCTTTCAAGCTCCCAGTCGAATCCCAAGGCATAAATTCATATACCTTACTATCCATTTCAAATAAAATTTGAAGGATGGGAATCAATAGCGTAAACGAGAATATATTGAATACTGCTGACAAAATATTCAAAAACACGGCTCCCACCACATATCTCCGGTAAGGAGATACGAACCGTTTCATGAGTTGCAAGAATTCTTTCATTAACTTGTACTAAAATGATTTAGGCGACAAAGATAGAGGAAAATCTCCGAAAATCATATCTAAACATCGATAGAAAACACAGGAATTCAACAATTATCTTAATTATAGTTTGTCTGGCACATTATTATCCCCTTCTCATTCATCAGCATGTATTTTTCAACAAGTATAATAAAAAAGCATTATCAACACCCTCCTTTATTCTATCTTTAACGATGTAAGTGTGAAATATTAAATATCTTATCAAATTCATACAGCCAAATAGAAAATACTCCCCCTCGGAATAATTCAGGATGAGCATTCAAAGCTTTCTGCTTCAACCCAACGCGGGTTTTAGCATCTTTCAAAAGTCGTTTTAAAGTACGTCCACCAACAACGTATTGTTGATAAGAGGATAAATTCAGCAAAGATATCATATATTCAAGAATTCGCCCCCCCTCTATAAAATATGCACCCTCTTTTTCTGCCTTTGGTGATACTTTATTATCATGCTGTCGAAAATAATTCAATTTACGGTTTATACGAATAACATTACCCTGCCGACATATCTCTATCCAAAAAAGCCAATCACCACAATAACGAAACTCTTTATAGCCACCATTCACTTTCGTATAGCATTCTTTTCGAAACAACACCATGCTGGCATTATATACACTGGGGCCCCATAGCATATTCTTTATAAGAAAATCTCTACTCGCAAATTTTGTCTGCAACGGCAATTTAGATGAAAATTTATCCCAATCCAACGCCATGTGTTGTCCATCAGCATCTACCATCTGCGAACCGGTAAAAGCTAAAACGACATCCGGATTTCCTTCTAATGCCGTAACCGTTTCTGTTAAAAAATTCTTTTCAGCAAAATCATCACTTTCAGCAATCCAAATATATTTACCTCGAGCTAAAAGCAAACCCTTATCCCATTGTTTAAAAGTCGTACCACTATTTTGTTCATTAAACACGATATGGGTAACCCGATTATCGGATTGATATTTTAACAAGATATCACGACTATTATCAGTAGAACAATCATCCAGAAGTATCAACTCGAAATTATCAAAATCTTGAGCCAAGATACTATCAATACGTGACATTAAATAGGCACTATGATTATAATTCGGTACAATTACAGAGACCAGAGGTTCGTTCATCTCAAATATTTATCAATTCCATTATCACACCACTTAACATGGTTTTCCTTTACTACTTCCAGAGCATGCAAATGTTGCCCCTCATTATGGCGGGAAGCCTCCTTATGCCAAAGATGATAAACAATTCCTCCCATCTTTAAAGCTTTCTTTCCAACTCCTGCAAAATGCAAACGATACACCAGCTCTCCATCTTCATGTCCCCAATCCTGCAAATCCTCATTATACCCATTTATTGATATAAAATCATCCCGCCAGAAAGCCAGATTACACCCACGCATATGATCTATGACTTTTGCATACCGTTCTGCCAGGAAAGAACGCAGTAATCTGGAACGAAAGCCATTCAGGATAAACCCTGCTTTAATTTCCGAAACATTCAGCTTTAAACTGATATCACTAATCAATCTTTTAGTCACCATTGGTCCTAACTTAGTACGGCTTCCACAGACAAAATATCCTTTATCCATCATCTCAATATGATCTTGGATAAAATGACGTTCCATAATTACATCACCATCTATCTGGATGATATAATCGCCTTTAGCTTGCGCAATAGCCTTATTTAAGATTGAAGTTTTTCTAAATCCTTTATCTTCTTGCCAAATATGGACTATAGGAACTTTTAATACTACTCTAAAATCATCTATCAATTTACGAGTATCCTCTCTCGAGCCATCATCAGCTATCACAATCTCATCCGGAGAAACCGTTTGAATAGAAGCACTCAACAGACATAATCGTAACGCATCTTCCCAATTATACGTAGAAATCAGCAATGACACTTTTGTATCCATCTCTCTTAAAGTTAGGTTAAACAGTCATGAACAATTTTTCAAAAGAACTAAAATTACTCAATTGCAGTGGCGCATTCTTATCCATGATCCAATAAATCGGACGATTATTATAAAATGCAGCCATCAACGAGAAAGTACTCTTTACACCTATTATATAGTCGCACTGAGACAGCAAACACAAGTCCTCCGCCTCATTTCCCTTCGGACAATAAATACTTTTCAGCCCTAAAGCCTCCCTGTAACAATTCACATTTAAATTACGATCATTGGTACAAATAAAAACAGAAACTTTTTTATCAGGAAAATTGTCCAAAAACTGACGTATGTGCTCAATATACACATCATCATTAAAAAAATATTTTCCGCCCATCCAGACCTTATAATCACCTCTGCGAATATGAACGGCCAAACGTACGTCCGTACCGTCTGCTTTTGTATGTTCCTCTAAAAAAGATTTTATTTTATTTAAAACCAAAGATTTAAAGGCAAACATATCTTTAATTTCTGTCCGATATTTCATAAATAATTCAGGAAAACGAAACTGCCAACCATCAATAGCAACCATTCGATGCCTTTTCAACTCTGCAAGTACATCAGGGGTTACATCTGTTGGCTCGTCCAGAAAAAAACACTTTATCAACTGCAATTTAATCAACATTTTTGCAAAAAGATAAACCGGCCAACGGTGATACTTATAATTACAGACTTCAAAGTAACGATATTTATAAGCAAAACGCATTGATACGACTTTTACGTTGTTTTCCTTTCCCCATACATAGGCATGTGCGTATTGCAGAATGTTATTACACATTTGCCCATATCCTTTTACAAAAATCATATTCACAATATTTGTTTTTACTTTTCCTAAGAACTTACTTTCGCTCTATATTCTGCAAAAATAACAATAAAAAACTGATTATTTTAACTTTAAGCCTTAATTCTTCCTACCAAGATGGTTAATAAACTCATAGCCTTTTAATTATTATCACTTTTCTTCTGCTTAATTTAAATTTCCAAATACATACAATAAAAATGTGAAAGACACATGCAGAAATAAAAAAAAAAGGAAAATACAAGTTTGCAATACAAAAAGAATATCATTTATATTTCCATCTTTGACAAAAACATAAACAAACATTCCTTCATTACTTTAGTAGTCTGCATGAATACAAATAAAAAATCTCCCTCTAAACTTACAATTTGACAAAACGACATTCTTTTTTTCATAGAATCCTTTCGTTAAGAGAAGATACCGGTACGAATGTAAAAAACGCCATTATTCCCTAACTCCTTTTTCCAAAATCATCTATTCACAAGTAATTAACTGACATATTTCTCTTCAATTTCAACATCCGCCGGCAATTCACCATCAGAACCTACATATTTCATACTTTTTTCCATACGAAAGCCCTCCAAAACAGAGAAGCAATTAGAGTCAAAAAGCGTTCTTTCAAAAAGAATTATTTTTTCTCATAGAGAATCTTACCGTTCCTCTACGACTTTTAAGTCGTTTCTCGTAGAGCAACCGGGTTTATCAAGTAGAGACATTCCGACTAAGATACCAAGAAAATATACATATATATTCAATTTAAGCAAAAAATATGCAATAAGAACCGTATATTATCTACATTATCATGCAACCCATTTTCTATTTACTACTTTTTTGCAAAAGTGAATTACAGGAAAACAATCAATACAACAGCAAAATGATAGTATATTCTCTTTTTTAATAACTTTCGCACAAACATCAATCAGTAAATCTAATTACTTCATCACAAGAATCAGACCAATTCTATTCGTTTTAACCCAATTTTTCAACTAATATCTTTCACATCATGCAGATCAAAAACAGAATAAAAAGCTAATTATATAATATTCAATTATAATTCTTTCTATCTTTGCTTTAGAAACGAATCAATAAAGCATATCACAATGAAAATATCAGTTATCATAAATACCTATAACGCATCAAAACATTTAAAACAGGTTCTTGAAGCCGTAAAAGGTTTTGATGAAATAGTTATCTGTGATATGGAAAGCACTGACAATACAATTGAGATTGCAAAAACATTTAATTGCAAAATTGTAACTTTCAAGAAGGGAAACCATAATATCGTAGAACCAGCACGCAACTTTGCTATCCAACAGGCTTCACATCCTTGGGTGCTTGTAGTAGACGCAGACGAAGTGGTACCCGAGCAATTAAAAGAATATCTTTATAAACAGATAGCAAGCCCCGATTGCCCTGCAGGTATTTACATTCCACGCAAGAACTATTTTATGGGCAGGTTCATGCATTGTCATTATCCGGATCATATTTTAAGGTTTTTCAAAAAAGAAGGAACTGTATGGCCCCCCATAATCCATGTGTCCCCTATAGTAGAAGGAACATTGTTTTCGATTCCTGCCAGACGTAAAGAGTTAGCTTTTGTCCATCTGGCCAATGACAGCGTTTCTGATATTATAAGAAAAACCAATGAATATACCCGAAATGAAGTAGAAAGAAAAAAAAATAAAAGATATGGAACCCTCGCATTCTTTTATCGCCCTTTTTTCCGATTCTTCAAAACATATATACTGAAAGGAGGTATACGAGACGGTAAAGAAGGCTTTATAAAAGCCTGCCTGGAAGGATATTATCAATTTGTAATGCTCGCAAAGCTTACAGAACACCATAAAGGCAATCATACAGATAATAAATAAAGTTCACCAAAAAGAATCTAAACACATATATACAAGCCGCCATGCAACCTGTTTTTCCTTTAGTTTCAATCATAACTCCAGTGTATAATGCTGAGAAATATTTAAAAACATGTATAGATAGTGTCTTAAAGCAGACTTACACAAACTGGGAACTAATCCTGGTAAATGATGGAAGCACAGACGGCAGTTTAGATATTATAAAACAATATGCACAACTCGATGTCCGAATTAAATATATAGATAAAATCAATGAAGGACCATCCTTATCCAGAAAATCAGGCACAGAGCAAGCAAAAGGGAAGTACATTCAATACCTGGACAGTGATGATTTTCTGCAAGAAAATGCGATTGAATATTTAACTGATAAAGCAGAAGCAACCAATGCAGAAGTTGTTGCTGCCCCTTTCTTTTTCTATTACTCAGAAAACAAGATGGACATTTCCGGGCATTTTTCATTTCAGGAAATGACAGGTATGGAATATTTTAACGAGATTCTTTCAGGAAGAGCTTATTGGAGTGTCTGGTCCAACTTTCTTTCCCGTTCTCTTTTTGAAAGAAACGATATATCATTCGTTCCGGAAATATCTTTCGGTGAAGACGCCATATTAATGGTACAACTATTATATCACACACAAAAAGTAGTAGCTTTGGAACAGCCCATTCTCTATTACAGACAAATAGAGTCGTCCATTTGCCACGACATAACCCCTAAAAGACACGAAGACTTACGGACTTACACCAAGTGGATAGAAAGATTCATGATAGAAAAAGGCTTATACGAATCCTATCGTAACAACCTGATACTAAAAAATATAGAAATGGCTTTTTTATGCATGCATTGGGGATATTATGAGAATGCAGACAAAGATATGAAGCGTATTGTCAAAGATATAAAGAAGCGTCCGCAATTACTCAAATGCCTGCCGGGAAGACAAAGAAAAATCATCAAAGTATACCGCTTCTCTTCCTGGCTGGGATTTCTAAACCTGATGCATTACAAAAAACAAGGGAAATTATAATTCAATCCAATTCTACATCTGCCGTATGCACCTCTATTTTCTCTATATCCGGTAATTGAAGATAATCTCCATAGAGACGGGTCAGATACTTGTCGACACTTCGGGGAGCAGGAAAGTAGCTCCCTTCAAACTCCACCTGTGAAAGAGGAAACAATTCACTCTTTCTGCGAGATATCGAGAACCAACTTCCCCAAGTATGCCTGACTTCGTCACGAATACTTACCCATGACCAAAGACGAATCCAGAAATATCTGACCGACAAGAAAAACCACTTCCGGACAATCAGCTTTTCTCTTTTCTGCCTGTCTTTCTCCAAAGCAGCCTTGTCTTTCAGCTTTTGATGCTTTCTGACAAACTTCCGTGCCAGCTTTTCCGACAATGGCTCTAAAGGAAACAAGTCAACATACACTCCTTTATACTTATAAAAGATATCTGCATCATGTGTCTCTTTAATCACAGAATGTAAATCCCTTAATTTCCCAAAAGGATAAAGATAATGTGTATCTGTTTTATGCGTTTGCAAAGCATATTTTGAGTCTATTTCCCGTCCAAGAACTTTCACAAGCTTCAAATAATCTTTCCGAAGCATCTCAATATCCAGATCATCGTCCCAAGGAATGAAGCCGCCATGCCTCACCGCCCCCAAGAGAGTTCCGGAGCTTAACCAGTAAGAGATATTGTGCTTTTTGCATACACCGTCAATATACTTCAGCATTTCCAACATACGTAATTGGTGGTTGCGCAACGATGAACCATCCGGATTAAAACGCTCTCTCAATTCTGCTTGATTGGCCATAACAGTTTCATTAACGGTTAGTTATCATATCGTATATATTAGATGCAAAAAAGACATCATGAAGCCCCAGTCCAATATTATACGACAAAATTCGCTCCTTATCATTTTCCCGGCCACGGCATGTTCCATCAAGTACATCTCCTATCTCATTAAACCATTTAAATTGATTGAAATACCGGAAGCTTCTAACGTGCTCAGTATCGTCAGCAAAAACCTTATCAAAAAACAGATCACAATTTTGAAAGCCACGCGTGTGCACCGGAACCAACAATATACCGGGTTTAAACAATGCATCGTTTCCTATTAAAAGTCCGTCCGCATCAGTGATACAGGACACCAAGACATCCGCATCTTCCACTAATTCCTCCATCGTATCCACAACGCTAAAAACGACATTTCCAAATGTTCTAAAATAGTCAATGAAATACTCTGCCTGATCTTTATAACGAAATAAAACGACTTGAAATATTTCATCCGGGAAACTGCTCAATAGACAAAGCAATGTCGCTCTTGCCGTATTTCCCAATCCGATGAAAGAATATTTCCGGGCGGAAGAAGAACGCAGCGTTTTAATTGCCAACGTAGCTACCGCCCCTGTGCGCATGCTTGTTATCCAATCCGCATTTATCAACGCCAGCAACTCTCCATTTGCACTATTGTAAAGCAGTATATCACTACTTAAAGAAGGGGTTCTACCCAATATACGAGACACTACTTTAACACCGAACCGCTCTTTATCCGAAGGGAGCAAACAAGGCATAGTAGTAAAAAAATCATTTCCTGCAGGGTGCACAGAAACTTTTGCCGGCAATTGGCTATCCTTTTTCATCCGGAAACTTTGTGCAACCCAATCCACACACAAAGAAGGAGAAATAAATAAATTTTCTATTTGCTGGGAATCGATAGTAATCATATTCTGTTATTTATAACGCTCAGCGCGTCAATCAGTCGGTTGTTGTCTTTCTCACTCCGTACCGCAATACGGATATAATTTCCACCATTAAATGCCGATTTCGCAGAACAGTCTTTTATAAGAATATTATGCCGTTCAAGCAACAACCGGGTTAGCTCCCCGGCACTATAGTCAGAAATAATCTCACATAAAAAATAATTGGCTTGCGAAGGGATAACCCTCAGATAAGGAATTTGCTGCAACAAGCCCCAAAAACGTTCCCGTTCCACAACAAACTTCTTACAAGCCCTCTGATAATCATCTTCGTATTTGCCAAAGATTTGCATATAAAATTCGGCAAACGAATTGATATTCCAGATAGCTACATCTTTTCTAATGCTGTCAATCAGTCTGGTGTCAGAAGTAGCAAGTACCCCTAAACGAAGTCCGGGCACACCATAAGATTTTGAAATACTCTTTATTATAATAAGATGTCCATTCTTTTCCAGAATATCATTTGAGAGAAGCGAGTTCAGCTTGCCTTCTGTAGAAAAGTCAACAAATGATTCATCAATAATCAACCGGATATTTTTGCGCTGAGTCCACCTTATCAGATTCTGCACATCCGGTATAGATATAAAATTGCCCGAAGGATTATCCGGATTAATCAACAACAACGAAGAGACAGGCTTATCTTCAAAAAAAGCTTGAAGTTCCTCAACCGTATAAGTAAAATCTTTATTATTCGGAACATATGGAATCACCGTCCGATTATCCAACCGGTTAGGATATTCCTCAAAAGTGGGAAATACCACACCTATGTTACCGCTAAGCTTTTCCATCAGACTTTTAATTAATTCGGCGGCGCCATTACCTACACAAGCAAATCTTTGTTTTATACCAAAATACTTAGCAATCAAAAGACTGTTGACATTCATCCCCGACGGATATTCCGTCAATAAAATATCAAAATTAGCTTTCATTTCCTCCCGCATACGACGAGTAGGGAAATAAGGATTAACCAAATAACAGAAGTCTAAAAGATTAGGGAAGCGCCAATATCCTCCAAAACGTTTCTGATAAAGCGATACTTGTTTTCCAGAAGGAGCAAAAAGAGATTCGGCAATATCCAAGTCCTGAACATCATCTATCTCATACCATTTCTGTCCGGTCAGTGGAAGGGCCTTCAAATCGCAGTTATCCAGCAACGTTATAACACGCAGCACCTGCTCGTAATATTCATTATTGCCCAACGCTTTAGTATAGGCCTCCAGGAACGGAACATAATGTGTCGTTAAGAACTCTTTACTGAATTTATAAACATTCGTAGTTTTATAGTATTGTTCCGCATCACTGTATTTAAATGCTTTCTTCGGTATGAAGTTTACAATGTTATTTTCATCATCCAAACGCACCATTGTACCGTCCATCCAAGTTTCATACTTATCCACCAAAGCTAAATTAGGATAAGGATTGTCCAAGATCAGACGAAATAAAGAGTCTTCAAAAATCAAGTCCGATTCTATCAATAAAGTATCATCTTTCTGCAATTCTTCCTTTGCCAAAGATAAAGAATATATATTATTCGTTTTATCATAAATCTTATTCTCTATATATTCTATGGCAAGTCCATTATAGGTATTTCCTAAAAAAGCCCTCAGTTCTTCTCCCTTATACCCTATTACAATAATGATCCGCGTCAGGGGTAAAGAAGACAGTTGAGTTAAAACACGCTCTATTAAAGTTATTCCATTAACTTTAATCATACATTTTGTATTGTTCTTTGTCAGTTCGCCCAGACGTTTTCCCATCCCGGCAGCCAGAATAACTGCTTGCATGTTTATATTTTAAATATTAATACGTTATAACTTTAAAAGGATAAGAAATCCAATGAATGCAAAAGTCGAGTTTTTTTATAACATGAGCAAATTCTATGCATTAATCTTAATTGAAAGTCAATAATTTTAAAAGCATGAAGAGCACATTATCTATATTTTTCCCAGATATTCGTTTCAACATCAAGGACGCCAATCTTTTTTCTTAAAATAGAAATTGAAAAAGTAGTATGGCTTCCAGAAATAAACAATTTTCCTCAAACGTTTATAACACCGAGGCTCTATCTCTTCTTTCGACAAATAAAGCAAAATTTTCAACTTTTGCCTCATATCCTCAATCGGTTCCCGAAAATACATCACTTTGGTCATCGACAGAATCTGTTTGAATAAAGCAAAACAGATATTTATAATTCTCGTCAATTCAACATAAAGTTCTTTTCCCTCGAACAAAGCCTGTTCTTTTATAAATTGTATCCGTGCAAACTCTGACAAAAAATGATGATACAAGTTCAAAGGCTTAACAGTATGGCAAATACTTCCCTGGCGTTCTACATAAAAATAAAACGCTTTGTCAATCCATGCTATCCTCTGACACAGAAGTATACATTGATGCATCGCCGCCCTATCTTCATAAAGAACTCCCTCGGGAAAAAGAAATGAATCAAAAAGTTCCCTCTTAAACAGCTTCGTACAAGCCGAACAGCTCATTTTCTCCTGCATCATTTCCTTTAAAACTTCACGTTGAGAACACAGATGAACCTCCCCGGAGTTAGGATAGGGAGAGTCAGTGTGCATATCCGGATATTCATAACAAAAATTACAATACGTCATATCAGCCTGATTCCGTACCAATGCACCAACCATTTCCTCATACATAGTGGAGGATATATGATCATCACTATCAATAAAACCTATATATTCAGATGTTGCTTCTTTAATACCGGCATTGCGTGCCGTCGAAAGATCTGCAACAGGCAAATGGAGAACTTTGATACGCGAGTCGAGCTTAGCATATGCGTCGCACATTGCAGGAGAATCGTCTGTTGAAAGATTATCTACCAGAATTATTTCAATATCTTTCAAAGACTGGTCTCTCACTGACTCTACACACTTGCGAAGATAATCTGCAGTATTATGAACCGGAATAATAACACTTACTATACTCATTTCCAAACCCTTTTCTATGCATAAATGCATTTAGTTACAACAAAAATACAAATAAATATCCGCCTTGACAAGTTTACAAAAATATTTCTTATATTTGTCGAAAATCCAAGCTACTAATGTCAAAAAAGAATATTTTAATTACAACCTCGGTTTTTCCATACCCACTTAACTCAGGAGGAGCACAAGCCCAGTATCATATGATTAATGCTCTTCGAAAAAAAATGCAAATCTCTTTTGCATATGTTTCTACAAATATAAAAAATGAAACGGCTTTAAAAAAAGAGTGGCCTGATGTAAAATTTCATCCTTATCAAGAGCAGCGCCCTTGCTGGCTCATCAGAAAATACAGAAAGAAAATAAAAAAGCTATACAAAAAGATTGATAATAACAGGGCTATTATAAATCCTTACCTATCTCATTCTTTCGAGGGAGCTATCGATTATGGCTTTGTCCGTTTTTTGCAACAAGTAATAAATGAAGATGACATTGAGATTATACAATTTGAATTTGCAAATTCCCTGAATCTGGCATTTGCATTCCCCGACATTAAACGCATCTATGTGCAACACGAGATCCACTTCATCCGTAACCTAAGATTCATTAAAGACGTAAAAGCCTTATCATCACAAGATTACTACCAATTCAATATGTTAAAGCAGCAAGAGTTGACAGCAATGAACGCATGTACGGGCATCATTACGTTAACAGAGACAGACAAGAACATCCTGAACGAAGAAGGAGTCATCCGGCCCATATTCGTATCACCGGCTATCATTCCTTCTCCTGCTGAAATCTCGGCAGATTACAAATTTTCCAATAGTCTGATTTTCATCGGAGGAGACCAGCACCAGCCTAACTACGAAGGAATTATGTGGTTTCTCGACAATGTATGGAATGATATATTAAAAGAGAAACCTCAAACTACTCTATTCATTATAGGAAAATGGAGAAAGAGAAACCAGAAAATGATCCGTCAGACATATAAGCAGGTTGAAATGACCGGATTTATTCCTTCTATCAGCCCTTACAGCAGCCACTCAATCATGATCGTACCTATACTTACCGGTAGCGGAATGAGAATGAAGATTATAGAGGCCGCCAACAATGGCATACCATTCGTCACCACTCAAGTCGGAGTAGAAGGGCTGACATTTGAGAATGGAAAAGACTGCTACATAGAGAATACACACAGCGCTTTCGCTCAAAGCACACTCACCCTCATGAACGATCCTAATACTCAATTGACATTCAGAACTAATGCTTTTAAAAAGATAAAAGAAGCATATGATACCGATAAACTAATAGAGCAAAGAATGAATGTATATCAACAAATTTGAGAATTATCATTCCACCGTCATCCTATCTCCATTCATCCGCTCCATGTACTGCTGAATGATGGCTTTCAGCTCAAGTTCCATAGCACCTTGCTGTGGTACTTGACCAACCAAGTTTTCTTTCAACAGCTTATCTGTTTTAAAGGCATAGACAGCTACCGTTTTCTCACCGTCGAACTGCAATATATAATCGCCTTTAAAATATTGGTAAATGCCATTATTGTAATTTACTGCATAAGTATCTTCAGCAGGCGTATTCAATAAATCACACCCAAAAGAGACGTAAGGCTTGTCATACCCAAGATAGCTCAGTACTGTCGGCATGATATCGATTTGCTGTGCTATGGCATCTCTATATCCTTTTAAATCACCATCCGGAGTATAGAAAATAATAGGAACGGCATAACGGCCGTAATCTGTCCAATATTCAGGATGTTCTGTCTGATTGGTGTGATCGGCAGTCAGCACAAATAATGTATTTTCAAACCATGATTCTTTAGAAGCTTTTTCAAAAAAGAGTCTCAGAGCATTATCCGAATAACGGATACACTTATGTATTTCAAGAGTACCATCCGGAAAAACCCCTTTGTAACGATCCGGAATTACATAAGGGTGATGTGACGAAGCAGTAAAAATACCCGCAGAAAAAGGTTGGGGAAAGCTGCTCATCTTATCAGCAAAGAACTGTAGAAATTCTTCATCCCAAATAGCCCAGTTCCCATCAAAATCATCATCATTCCCATACTCCTCACGCCCGAAATAATCAGGATATCCCACTGCACGTGCATAAGCCTGAAAGCCCATAGAACCGTCTCTCGCACCATGGAAAAAAGCAGTATAATATCCCTTCTTCTTGAGTTCACCACCAACACTCGACAATTTATTCAAGGAAGCAGGAGTCAGAAAAAAGGGTTCTACAAAACGCGGTATTCCCGATAGAATAGAGGGCAGACCATCAATGCTCTGTTGCCCGTTAGCAAAAGAATATTTATAAACAAGACTTTCGGAAACCAAAGAATCCAGAAAAGGAGTGTAACCTTTGTAATTTCCATCCTCAAGCTCTTTATTCAGAGAACCAAAATACTCCTTACCGAAACTTTCCAGCACAAGTACCACCACATTTTTGGAGCGAAAAGTCACACTGTCAGCCGGTACATGAACGGGAGTGAACAGCGCGGTCATCTCCGCCTCATCCGCGAAATAATCGGGAACGACAAATGGTTTCTTTCCGATAGTACGGAATATCGAGAAAGGGGTATTCAATACAATGGCAGTTTCTGCCGGCCGGTTTACATACTGATTGGCATTACTGATTGTAATAGGTCGCACATCCCTTCCTATTCCCCCGCGCATTCCAAAAACACACAAAGGGATAAATGCTACCAACACGATTAAATAAGTCAAGTAATACGTCACCAGCCGATACTGTGTATTTACCTTCGGAGTGCGATAAAGTTTAAACAACGCATATCCGAAAGCCACAGCTATCAAGACCAGATACCAATGTCGTACCAATTCAATGCCAAAAATCCCCGCCAGATTATCTTCATTGGCAAATTGACTGAAAACAGAAGTAGTAGTACGTCTGTTGGAATACTGAAAATAAACCGTATCTACCAGATTCATTATAATCATTACCATATTGGTAATGACGAATATCCACTTCACAACAGATTGATATTTAGGATTCTCTTTATAATGAAACGGAAAAAGAACCAACAGAATATAAAGGGCATTAGTATAAAGAATAGCCGACGTATCAAAAACCAAACCTCCGCGAAACATTTCCCAAAAATGCGAGAAAGTCAAATCGGTAAAATAATTATGATTCACCCAAATAAACAACAACCGACACAAGCTAAAGCTCACGTATATTAACAACAAATTGACAATAAGAGCCAAAGGCGCTGAAAATATCGTCTTAAAACTGTTCTTCATCTTCTTCTCTCCTAACATTAAATGGAAATTCATTTTTCTTCAAAATTTTCGGCACATTCTTTCTTTTTGTGCTTAAACACCCAGCGAAGTAACAAAAAATTAATCGGAACTGCAACTGCCAATACCAATATAGGAGCTAATATCCGCGAAATTCCGATATATAAAAAGAAATTAAACAAAAACATGTGAATTAAGTAATTGACAAGATGACTCCCTCCAAAACCAATTACTTTCTTAATAGACGGTGCACTGTGGAAAGTCAAATAAGCCGTCAGAAAGAAATTACACACCAAACTTATCAAATAACCGGTCGTATAAGCTACGTTGACATTAATATATACCTGTAACAAATAATAAATCCCATAATGAATTCCGGCAGCAATCGTTCCAACGAAACAAAAACGGATAAACTCAAACAGTTTTTCTTTATCTTTCAACATTCTATCTTACTTTCTCCGATCTCGATGTAATTTCTAAAACACATCTCATACGATAATTTAAACCAGATAATGGCACAGGGCAACGCTTTCAACGCATAGGGTTGTACAAATTCCTTCCGCAAATAAGCAGGAAACAGATCGGAAGGTGAAAAGCTGGTCAATATAAAAGCAAAAACCATCAGTGCAATATCCCACTTCGAACGCTTCCAGGGAACAGACCAATACCAGATACCAACCCCGACAAAAGCAATAATATAGGTACTGGATTCACTTCCGGTGCTGAACAAAACAACAAATAATAACACGGATGCCAGCAATGCATAGCGAAATGCCTTATATTTATACTGAGCAATACGGAGATAAGGCAACCCAAAAATGATAAGCCCACCGAGTATAAGCCACAAATCGGAATAAGAGGCGCATCCGGAAATTTTACGCACCATGCCAAGCAGAGAGATGTTTTGTCCGCCGGAAAATATATTTTCGGCATTCTTGGCAGACAGGCTATCCCACCATCCTACATATTGGGAAATGATATAATCCGGACTACTGATAGCCATAGGAGCAACAAACATAACCAACGCCCACCCCAACAAAGCAAGGAGAAATTTCACCTTATGCTTGGAAAAGAAGAAAAAGGCCAGTCCGACAATACCATACAGCTTTACAAAAGTGCCCAACATAATAAAGCACGCCGCCCAAATATCCTTCTCTTTCTCTATACAATAGAACGTAGCTACAATAATGGCTGCAATAGCAATATTAAACTGCGACATAAACAGGGCAGTCAGCAACTCATGTGCGCAAAACCAATAAAGAAATATCCGTTTCCGGTCGGGAAAAGGTAATTTACGTATTGCATAATACAAAGACAGGGACAAAACGATCAACCAGAAAAACAGCCCCCACCGTACAGGAAGCATTGCAAACGGTGCAATCACCAAACTAAAAAAAGGTCCATAATGATTCGTATCCCAATACTCATCATAAGCTACATATAACGGTAACTGCTCGATAGTATGCCAATATACATATCTGAATATCAGAAAATTATTATGTTTCGACAATTTCAGGAGAGTGGCAATGACCGGCAATAGCAACCATAGCCCAAAAAGAGTACGATAATCACTAAAAAACGGTTTTTGTAAAAACAGGTAAAGTCGTTGCACTTGTTTCATAAAATACTCTTATTTCAATAATTATTTCGATGACGTATCTTGGAGTTTACTCTTCTTATCACACAAAAGTGTTTCAATGTTATAGAGGGGACGATTCTTGACCTCAATATAGATTTTACCTATATACTGCCCTATAACCCCTATGGCTAAAAGCACAATGCTACCGATAAACCACAAAGACAGCATCATAGAAGTCCATCCGGGAACCGTAGCATGTTCCCAATAAGACAGCAAGATATACACGGTCATGACAATACTGATAAACAGGAAGAAAAATCCGGCTCCTAAAATTAATGAAATAGGTTTGGTGGAAAAAGAAGTAATACCATCCATTGCCAAAGCCAACATTTTCTTCAGCGTATATTTTGACTTACCGGCCGTACGCTCACTAATAGCATCGTCTACCGTGGTCGACTTATAACCAATCAACGGAACAAGCCCCCGCAAATACAAATTCCGTTCCTTAAAATGCGAGAGCTGCTCCAGAGCCCGACGGCTCATCAAGCGAAAATCAGCATGGTTATGAATGGCTTTCACTCCCAACGAACGCTGCAACTTATAAAATACAAGCGCGGTATTCCTCTTCATGAAGGAGTCGGCATCACGCGATATCTTCACACCATATACAATATCATATCCCTCATTGTAACGATCCACCATTTCTTCAATAGCCTTCAAGTCATCCTGCAAATCGGCATCGATCGTTATCACAGCATCACACATGTCTTTTGCCGTCATCATTCCCGCCATTATAGCATGCTGATGGCCTACATTTCCAGCCAGGTTCACCCCATAGACATAAGGATTCACTTCGAACAAATAAGAAATTATCTCCCATGTGTTATCCCGGCTTCCATCATTGACAAAAAGAATGAAACTATCCGCATCTATTTTCTTCTTTGCAACGAGATCATCCATCAAGACAGTCAGACGTCCGGCCGATTCCGCCAGAACTTCATGTTCATTATAACAAGGGGCTACAATACCTAATTTCATAATCTTACCGTATTTATAGATTCTGTCGCTTCTCTCTGGCAAATTCAGAATAGGTGACAAATTTCTCTCCTGTCGATTTAAAATAACAGATCAAGTCATTCAGACGCTTCTCCATGCCTTTTCCCGAATGGTTACGAATAATAAAGGGCATTTTAAGCTCCGGATGCTCTCCCAGAGGATAAAATTCCCAAGGATGAAAGTAAGTGACAAAATATCCGTCATGCCGCAATGTGCGACGACATAACCAACGATACAATCCGGCAGGCAAATTATGACAAGAAAGCCAAAACAGAGGAAAACGCAACCAAGGAGTCACAGAAGCGGGTATCTGCAATACCCCCTCTTTCATGAAACAGGTACGAGGCTCTGTCAAGTGCATATAACGCCCGGGAATAAAAGCCGGATTCAAAGAAGAATTATACAAATACCCTTGCCGGGCTATCTCACTCTCAGACACCGGAAACATACGCGGCTGACGATAACCATAGATAGTACATGCCGTTAACTTCTCTAAGACTTGTTTGGAACGGGCCACATCCTCCGGTTTCGGATTCCAATGGTCACAGCCATGTGCAGCAATTTCGTGCCCTTCATCGATTATACGCTTCATCACTTCCGGGGCATTCTCTGCAAAATTCGTGGTACAAAAGAAAGTCGCTTTCACGTCATTACGCAACAAACAGTCCAAGATACGATTTGTCCCGTAGACTGATACTTTCATAGCCTCATCCAATGGATAATCTACCCCATGCTCACGGGGAACATCAAATTCTTCTGTATCAAAACTTAGCAATATCATTACACTCGCTGTTTTTATTTGCAAAGTTACATTTTTTTTATGGAACTCACCCAAAATATTATCTATTAAAAAGAATGACAGATAAATGTACCTGAATATTGGGTACAAATAATTATCTTTGGCAATAAAATAAAGATAATCTGTTCAACTCATATACAAACTGATCATGATGATAGGTTTCGATGCAAAACGCGCCGCACAGAACAAAACCGGCTTAGGCAATTACAGTCGCTTCGTCATTGAAGCATTGACCCGGTTTGCACCCAATGAACGCTATTTACTCTATATTCCCAATCCGAACCGGACTTCTTCGCTAAACGGAATAGAAAAAGCGAACAACGTGGAACTGCGTTATCCTCAAACCACATTCTGGAAAAAATTCCGCTCACTCTGGCGGGTATGGGGAATTACTTCCGATATTGAAAAAGAAAATATCCGTCTTTTTCACGGATTGAGTAACGAACTCCCTTTGAATATCCGTAAAGCGGAAAACACACGAAGCATTGTCACAATCCACGACCTTATCTTTTTAAGATATCCTGAATATTATCACTATATCGATCGCAAAATATATGCATACAAGTTCCGTAAAGCCTGTCAGAATGCCGACCGGATCATCGCAGTCAGTGAATGCACCAAACGGGATATCATATCTTTCTTTCATATTCCCGAAGAAAAGATCGATGTTGTTTATCAAGGATGTGATGCACAATTCAAGCAAGCAGTACCCGAAAATACAAAGGAGGAAATCAGAAGAAAATACCAGCTTCCACAACGCTATATTTTATATTTAGGAAGCATTGAAAGCAGAAAAAATCTGTTATTGATAGCCAAGGCATTGCTACATATCCAAGAGCCGATAACCGTTATCGCCATTGGCAAACGGACACCGTATGCGGAAACCGTAGAAGATTTCTTAAGAAAAAACCACCTGGAAAACCGGATGCGTTTATTAAGCAACATTCCTTTCAAAGAATTACCCGCTTTCTATCAGATGGCAACCACTTTCGTATATCCCTCCTTCTTTGAAGGATTCGGAATACCTTTACTGGAAGCATTAAACAGCGGCGTACCGGCAATCGGCGCCACAGGTTCCTGTCTGGAAGAAGCCGGCGGCCCCCATTCCATATACATACATCCCGAAGACGATAAAGGGCTGGCAAAAGCCATAGAGCAGACATTAACCGATCAATCGCTCAGAGAAAGAATGATAAAGGAAGGGAAAAAGTACGCATTATTATTCGAAGAAGAAAAGCTCACTAAAGACCTTTTAAACGTATATAGAAAAACAATCTAATCAAGTCTCACCCGTTTACTTTCTTCATCGTATCGTCGATTGAACTCTTCGCGGGTACGTTTCCAACGGTTATGAGTCCACAACCAATATTGCGGAGCTTTTTGAATCGTTCTTTCCAACTCTCTGAAATACAATTCCGTCAGTTGAAACTCTTCCAACCGACGAGGGTCGTGAGCAACCTTCTTCAACCGACATACATAATACCCACGCTTCACACGGACAATATCCGCATAATAGACCACAAAATCCACCTGTCGCGCTATGCGTTCCGCACCCGTCAGTACCGGTGTGTCATGATTCAGAAAATTTGTCCAATAATGAATGTTGTTCCAAAAAGGAGTCTGATCCGATATAAACCCGATAATCATCTTTTTTCCTTCACGGCGATAGGAGATTATTTTACGGAGTGTCTCTGCCATCGGGATATTCACAGCCTGAAAACGACTACGGACACGCACAAAAAGATCATTGAAGGTCTTATTCTCCAACACATGATAAATTTGTCCTAATACAACTTCTTCTTTATCAAAATGCAAGGGAAGCGAAGTGATCCACTCCCAATTACAGTAATGCCCCAGGTAAACACAACACGAACGCCCCTCTTCAAAAGCAGCTTTTACGTCTTCCACTCCTTCAAACCTCATCCGCTTCCGCATCTGCTTTTCACTAATTGTAAAAAGCTTTATCGTTTCCATCAAATAATCACAGAAATAAGAATAAAACTTCTTTTCAATCCGAACAATCTCTTCAAGGCTTTTCTCCGGAAATGAGTCTACCAAATTTCGGCGTACCACTTTCCTGCGGTATCGAATACAGTAATAAAGAGGGAAATAAAGTAAATCTGAAAAAAAATAAAGTACTCGCAACGGCAAAAGAGAAACAACAAACCAAAAAGCAAAAATCAGATAGTATAATAAAGATTCCATGTAATCAAACAATGTATTTCAAACGGTTATCTCTGAACAATATTCCTAATCAACCAACATACCTTCTATCTTCTGTATGATCTGCTCGGGCTTAATATTCCGCATACACGCATAATCCTTGCGAAAACAGGGTTTCTGCCCGTATACCGAACAAGGACGACAGGAAAGATCGAGTTGTACCGTATTGGTAGGCAACTGTTTCCATCCCATAAATCCGGCGTAAGGGTGAGTCGCTCCCCATACCGAGACAACCGGCGTATTCACCAATGAAGCCAGGTGCATGTTGGCAGAATCCATAGAAAGCATTACATCCAGATGACTCATGAGATTCAGTTCGGTGCTCATATTCAGCTTACCGATCATCGATACTACAGTCGGGTATTTCAATATCCACGAGTCAAAAACCTCCTGTTCACTTCTCCCTCCCCCAAAAAGGAATACCTTTACATCGGGGCGACCGGCAAAATGAGCTACTACCTGTTCTTCCAATTCTATAGGATATATTTTGCCTTCATGTTTGGCAAAAGGAGCAATACCAATCCACTTTATCCCATCACCTTTAGGTCCCGTCACCGGCTCTATCAAAGAAAAGTCTCCTTTTCCCTCACCATAGATCGAGGTAAAATTCAATAAAACCGGAAAGCCTAACTTCTCCAAGACATCGGCATAACGCCTGAAAGAACTTTTCTGATTCTCTAATACTTTATCATGACGGCGTACCAGTTTCTTTTTTCCTTTACGCCCTTTATCAATGGATGCTACCGGTATTCCAGACATCCGGAATCTTAGACAAAGATATTTCGTACGCAGAACATTATGAAAATCAGCCACATAATCAAAATGTTGCTTTTTCAACTCTGAATACAATGTATTCAATCCCCATAATCCCCGGTGCTTACCGGTCAGATCGGCACTCATAAAATGCACATTGGCAGGCAATCCCTGAAAAAGCGGTTGCAAAACCGCACGGCTCAATACGGTTATTTCATGTTGAGGATATTGAGCCGCCAGCGAATAGACCACCGGAATAGTCATAGCGACATCACCGAGCGCAGAAAAACGAATTACAAGAATACGGGACATTTCTTATTTTTTAGCATAAAGCACCGGATTCAAAGCCGGATCATTATACATCTTCATCTGTTTGTATACTTTCATATATTTCCTTCCGGCCTCAATATCTGCCAACAACTGGTCGATCGCCGTTGAAAGGTCTTTTTTCTGTTCCAGCAAGATAGCAAGCTTCACCTGACACTGGTCATGATGCTCTTTTGTTGTATCCGTGCGTTCCACTTCCTGTTGCATGTGATAAATTTTCAATGCAAGAATAGAAAGGCGGTCTATTGCCCAAGCCGGACTTTCCGTATTGATCGTTGCATCCGGTAGAGCAAGCACTTCTTTGTACTTATCAAGGAAATAGCTGTCGATCAACTCTACCAGATCCGTACGGTCCTGATTGGATTTATCAATTCTACGCTTCAGTTTCAATGCCTCCACCGGATCAATCTGGGGATCACGTATAATATCCTCAAAATGCCATTGCACGGCATCAATCCAGTTCTTCAGATACAAATAATATTCTATCGACTTCAGCTCGTAAGGATTGTTCATCGGAGCGTCTACACTGTCCGTAATATGATAATCGTTAGTCGATTTCCAAAAGATGTCATTGCAAAGGTTACTAAATGTCATAATCTTAACTTGCTTATATATATGTACAATAAGACAAAGCTAAAGAATATTTCTCACACAAGCAACCCTTTCTTACTTTTTTATTCTATCTTTGCTTGTCTCTAAAGAAAAATGTATATGAAAATTATTGTAGACAACAAAATACCCTACATACAAAAAGCCATTGAGAGAATCGCCGATGAAGTGGTATATATTCCCGGAAAAGACTTCACTCCGGAACTGGTCCGCGATGCGGATGCATTAATTATCCGTACACGGACACATTGCAACCGCGAGTTATTGGAAGGCAGCCAAGTGAAGTTTATTGCAACTGCTACCATCGGCTTCGATCACATCGATACGGAATACTGCCGGAAAGCCGGCATCACATGGGCCAATGCTCCGGGATGTAACTCTGCCTCCGTAGCACAATATATAGAGTCTGTACTTGCCCTTCTCAAACTCGTAAAAGGAAAAGAACTTCACAAAATGTGTATAGGCATCGTGGGAGTAGGAAATGTAGGAGGCAAAATCATCGACGTTGCTCAAAAACAAGGTATGCGAGTGTTACTAAACGACCTTCCCAGAGAAGAAAAGGAAGGGAACACGAACTTCTGTTCACTGGAGCAAATTGCCCGGGAATGCGATGTGATAACTTTTCACGTCCCTTTATATAAAGACGGGAAATACAAGACTTTCCATCTGGCCGATGAAGTTTTTTTCCGGTCATTAAAGCGTAAACCGGTTATCATCAACACCTCTCGCGGAGAAGTGATAGAAACCCAAGCACTGTTAAATGCCCTGCAGAATGGTTATATTTCCGAAGCCATTATCGATGTCTGGGAAAACGAACCGAATATAAACCTCGAACTATTAAATAAGGTAATGATAGGCACTCCCCATATTGCCGGTTATTCGGCAGACGGAAAAGCCAATGCGACCCGCATGTCATTGGACTCTCTTTGCCGGTATTTCGGAATAAAAACAACATATAACATTACTCCCATACAACCGGAAAACCTCGCGATACAAGCGGCAACCACGGAAGAAGCATGGTTGAAAATATATGATCCGCAACAAGACAGCAACAGGCTGAAAGCCCATCCCGAACAATTCGAACAGCTTCGGGGAGACTATCCCCTAAGAAGGGAAAAAGCGGCCTATCATATAAGCATAAGCTAAAACGTCCATATTTGCCGTATTTTTTGAACTACTATATTAAAACCAACCATAACCTATTTAAATTTCAGAAATCATGAAAAAAATTCTTTTATTTACTTTTCTTCTTTTGTGTACTCTCCCGGTAAGTAGCAAAAAGGCGGGGGAATTTACTGTTTTGCAATGGAATATCTGGCAGGAAGGAACATCTGTGCCAGGTGGCTATGAAGCAATCATTAATGAAATCGTTCGTCTGAAACCGGATTTCGTCACATTCAGTGAAGTCAGAAATTATAAGAATAGCAACTTCAGTGCCCGAGTCCTGTCTTCATTGCGTGAAAAAGGCATGACTTATTACTCTTTTTACAGCTACGACAGTGGCTTATTGAGCAAACATCCCATTACGGATTCCCTGACTGTATTTCCCGAGAAGGAGGATCATGGCAGCATTTACAGATTGTTATCTACCGTAAACGGACATAAAGTGGCCATTTATACGGCTCATCTGGATTATTTGGATTGCGCATATTATAATGTACGCGGATACGACGGTTCTACTTGGAAAGAAATAGCCAGACCACGAACAGTAGAAGAAGTTCTAAAGGTCAATACTGATTCACAACGTGATGATGCGATTCGCTTATTTATTGAACAGGCACGTAAAGATATAGCAGAAGGATACAGCATCATTTTGGGTGGTGACTTCAACGAACCTTCCCATCGTGACTGGGTGGAAGCAAACAAAAATCTGTACGACCATAATGGCATGGTAATCCCCTGGACAGTAACCACTCTGCTCGAAGATGCAGGATTCATTGACAGCTATCGCGAAATTTATCCTAACCCACTCACCCATCCCGGATTTACTTATCCATCGGACAACCCTTTAAAAACTCCCGAAAAACTCACATGGGCTCCCAAAGCCGACGAACGGGACCGGATTGATTTCATCTTTTATCAAGGGAAAGGCCTTCAAGCAGAAAAGGCGGTTATATTCGGCCCTAAAGGTTCTATCGTACGGAGCCAAAGAGTAGAAGAAACGTCAAAAGATCAATTCCTCACTCCCAAAAACGTATGGCCAACCGACCATAAAGGATTACTGGTTACCTTCCGTTTTAAGAAATAAAAAAACAAGAAGAGTCGCAACAGTTCAGAGGAAGAAGATGTAGATCATTAATAGTCAATCATGTAAGCATGTGCACTTGAGATTATCAGGCTTCTTCTTATATCAGCCATAAATTCATATTATTAAAACACCCGGATGTTGTCATGCACAACATCCGGATGTTTTTTATAGGAACATGGGGATGTTATTACTCAGAACATGGGGATGTTGTTATTTCCCAAGTATTGTCCTCTCTATTATTAAAGGATAATGTTTATACTCCAAAGAGTGTACCTTCTGTGCCACATCAATTGCAGAGTCATCCGGCAGTACCGGACACTTCGCCTGAAAGATAGTATCACCTTCATCATAATGTTCATTAATATAATGTATAGTAATTCCGCTTTCTGTCTCTCCGGCAGCAACCACCGCCTCATGTACACGATCGCCGTACATCCCCTTTCCACCAAATTTCGGAAGCAGAGCAGGATGTATATTTATAATTTTATCGGGATAAGCATGCAAAAGTCTCTCCGGAACACGTACCAAGAAACCGGCCAGAACAATAAAATCAATATGATATTCATGCAACAAAGCAAGAATCTGCTCACCGGAGACCCAATCTTCCTTCAGAAACACCTCTGAGGGCACCTGTAACCGATGTGCACGCTCTAAAACATACGCATCGCTTCTGTTAGAAAGCACCAACGCCACCCTAATCAAATCATTCTCTTGGAAATACCGGATAATATTTTCGGCATTCGTGCCGGAACCGGAAGCAAAAATTGCGATGTTTTTCTTCATAATCAGCTTATTCTATGCACAAAACAGTGAAAAATGTGCAAAAGATTGCATTTATTTAATCAAATATTTGCGCAGAACGATAAATATTTATTCCTTTGCACCGCAAAATTAAAGAAATAAAACTATTTATTAATTAAAAACTTAAAGTTATGTCTGAAATTGCATCAAGAGTGAAAGCGATTATCGTCGATAAATTAGGCGTAGAAGAATCAGAAGTTACTAACGAAGCTAGCTTCACTAACGACCTGGGAGCTGATTCTCTTGACACTGTAGAACTTATCATGGAATTCGAAAAAGAATTCGGTATCTCTATTCCTGATGACCAAGCTGAAAAGATTGGTACTGTAGGTGACGCTGTATCTTACATCGAAGAACACGCTAAGTAAATCGGATTTCATCAATATGGAATTAAAAAGAGTTGTAGTAACAGGTCTGGGCGCCATTACTCCCGTTGGCAATAGTGTACCCGAATTTTGGGAAAATCTTGTGAACGGGGTTAGTGGAGCAGGGCCTATTACTCATTTCGACGCTTCGCTATTCAAGACCCAATTTGCATGTGAGGTAAAGAACTTCGATGCAACCAAATATATCGACCGTAAAGAAGCACGCAAAATGGACCGGTACACACAATTAGCTGTTGCCGTAGCCCAGGAAGCAGTATCAGATTCTGGTCTTGATATCGAAAATGAAGATTTGAACAGAATCGGTGTTATTTTCGGTGCAGGTATCGGTGGTATTCGTACGTTCGAAGAAGAAGTAGGCAACTACGCTCTTCATCAGGAAAACGGTCCGAAATTCAATCCGTTCTTCATTCCCAAAATGATCTCGGATATTGCGGCCGGACAGATTTCCATCATGTACGGTTTCCATGGTCCTAATTATGCAACCTGTTCCGCATGTGCCACTTCCACCAATGCCATCGCTGACGCATTCAATCTTATCCGTCTGGGTAAAGCGAATGTAATCGTATCCGGTGGTTCGGAAGCAGCAATTGCTGCCGCCGGTGTAGGAGGTTTCAATGCAATGCACGCTTTATCAACCCGCAATGATTCTCCGGAAACAGCATCACGCCCGTTCAGCGCAAGCCGTGATGGATTCGTCATGGGTGAAGGCGGCGGTTGTCTGATTCTTGAAGAATTGGAGCATGCAAAAGCACGCGGTGCAAAAATTTATGCAGAAGTAGCCGGTGTAGGTATGTCAGCAGATGCGCATCACCTCACAGCCTCACATCCCGAAGGATTGGGAGCCAAGTTAGTGATGCTGAATGCATTGGAAGATGCCGAAATGGACCCGAAAGCAGTTGATTATATCAACGTACACGGAACATCTACTCCCGTAGGTGATATCTCGGAAGCAAAAGCTATTAAAGAAGTTTTCGGTGATCATGCCTTTGAATTGAACATCAGTTCGACAAAATCAATGACAGGTCACTTATTGGGTGCTGCCGGTGCGGTAGAATCTATTGCCAGCATCCTGGCTATCAAAAATGGCATCGTACCTCCGACTATCAATCACGAAGAAGGCGACAATGACGAAAACATTGACTATAACCTTAATTTCACTTTCAACAAAGCACAGAAACGTGAAGTTAATGTTGCCCTGTCCAATACATTCGGATTTGGCGGTCACAATGCTTGTGTAATCTTTAAGAAATACGCAGAGTAATATCGTGTTACGAAACCAAATAGACAAGATAAGGCTCCTGTTCTGTAAGGACAGAGAGTCTTATCTTTGTTTTTATAGGATACTTGGATTCTATCCTCGCAATATCCATCTTTACGAACAGGCACTCCTGCACAAGTCTACTTCCATCCGTTCGGAAAAAGGACGCCCTCTAAACAATGAACGTCTCGAATTCTTGGGCGATGCCATCCTTGATGCCATTGTAGGAGATATCGTTTATAAACACTTCGAAGGGAAGCGGGAAGGGTTCTTAACCAATACCCGGTCTAAGATCGTTCAGCGTGAAACATTGAATAAGTTGGCCGTACAAATCGGGCTCGACAAGCTCATCAAGTACTCTACCCGATCTTCATCTCACAACAGTTACATGTACGGCAATGCATTTGAGGCATTCATCGGTGCCATTTACCTTGACCAAGGATATGAACGTTGCAAACGCTTTCTTGAAGAGAGAATTATCCGTCCCTATATCGACCTGGATAAATTATCCAAGAAGGAAGTGAACTTCAAATCCAAACTGATCGAATGGAGCCAAAAGAATAAAGTAGAGGTATCTTTTGAACTCATCGAACAATTTTTCGATAAAGAAAGCAATCCGGTATTCCAAACAGAAGTACGCATTGAAGGACTTCCTGCAGGTACAGGCACAGGGTATTCTAAAAAAGAATCACAACAAAACGCAGCTCAAATGGCACTTAAGAAAATTAAGACACCGGATTTTATGGCAAGCATAAACGAAGCCAAAATGCTACATTCTCAAAAGGAAGAGATAACAGAAGCCGTATGCGAACAAACGGAAGAAACAGTGATCCCCGAAAAACTCATGCAAGAGGAGCCTGCCGAAGAACACAAATTGTCCGAAACGACATTCGACGAAAACTAAGTTTATCCGAAGCAAATCCCCATACGACGTCCTTGCACCACCAGATCATGGTCTTCAGTGACCAGCTTTAACTTACCGGCCACTTCATTCAAAGGAAGAGAAGATATTTCGTCCCCTTTCAAAGCAATCATACGGCCGAATTGCCCATCAGCAATCAGTTCGGTAGCATGCCCTCCCATCCGTGTGGACAAATTACGGTCAAACGGTGTAGGTGAACCTCCCCGTTGAATATATCCGAGAACAGTCTCACGGGTTTCAATACCGGTTTCGTATTCTATCTCCTGAGCGATATACTCGGCAGCACGTTTCCGCCCGTCCGTCTGAATACCTTCTGCTACAACCACGATGGAATACGGTTTTCCTTTCCTCAAACGGTTCAGGATCACCTCACCGATATTCTTTATATCATAAGGAATTTCCGGAAGAAGAATTACATCCCCTCCACCAGCCATGCCCGAATACAGAGCAATCCAACCGGCTTTATGTCCCATGACTTCAATGACCATCACACGTTTGTGAGAACTGGCAGTGGAGTGTAGGCGGTCGATGGCATCCGTAGCAATACTCACGGCAGAGTCGAATCCGAAAGAGATATCCGTCCCCCAGATATCATTATCAATCGTTTTAGGGACAGAAACAATATTAAGCCCCATAGCGGCAAGCTTGGCTGCTGTTTTCTGTGTTCCATTACCACCGATGCAAACGACGCAGTCGAGCCCTATTTCCTTGATATTATGCTCTATCAAGGCAGGCTTATTCACATCTTCGGCAACTACCCCTCCTTTTTTAAAAGGTTTCTCACGCGAGGTACCCAAAATAGTGCCACCCAAATTAAGCAAACCGGACAATGACTTATCCGTTATCAGCTCTACATCCTTGGTTAACAGACCTTGAAAACCACTATGGATACCGACGACTTCCATACCATAATAATTTATGGCAGTTTTACACACGCCACGAATGGTAGCATTGATGCCGGGACAATCGCCCCCCGAAGTTAAAATTCCAATTCTCATCGCCGTTTATTGTTCTAAAGTTCGGAACTACTCTACTCTTCTTTAACTTTTAACTATTATTTCCGTGGTAAAGATAGAAAAAAAAGATAAATAAGGTTACTTTTGCACGATTAAACATTATCCCAGTAAGAGAAATGAATATCACAAAGATTATAAGACAAGCGTTCAATTCCCGTTTAAAAGAAATAGACCTCTATGCGAGCCAGGCCGGAGAAATACAGCATCGTGTCATGACACGGCTCGTTAACCAGGCTGCCAATACCGAATGGGGAAAGAAGTATGATTATAAATCGATACGAAATTACGAGGAGTTTAAAAGCCGTATCCCTGTACAAACCTATGATGAGATAAAACCTTACGTAGAACGTCTTCGGGCAGGAGAACAGAATCTACTCTGGCCCTCGGAGATTCGTTGGTTTGCCAAGTCTTCGGGAACCACCAACGATAAGAGTAAATTCCTTCCCGTAAGCAAAGAAGCCCTGCAAGATATTCACTACCGCGGAGGAAAAGATGCGGCGGCTCTCTATTTCCGGATAAATCCGGACAGCCATTTCTTCTCCGGCAAAGGATTGATTTTAGGTGGCAGTCATAGTCCGAACTTAAATTCCAATCACAGCCTTGTAGGCGATTTATCTGCCATTCTTATACAAAACGTAAGTCCCCTTATTAATCTGATACGCGTTCCCAGCAAGAAAATAGCTCTGATGAGCGAATGGGAAACCAAGATAGAAGCAATTGCCAACAGCACGATTCCGGTCAATGTTACCAATTTGTCGGGCGTACCTTCATGGATGTTGGTACTCATTAAACGTATTCTCGAAAAAACAGGCAAACAAACATTAGAGGAGGTATGGCCTAACCTTGAAGTATTTTTCCACGGAGGGGTGGCTTTCAATCCTTATCGTGAACAATACAAACAGGTGATCCAATCGCCCGGAATGCATTATGTGGAAACCTACAATGCTTCTGAGGGTTATTTCGGAACGCAGAACGATCTTTCAGACCCGGCCATGCTGTTGATGATCGATTACGGAATATTCTACGAATTCATGCCATTGGAAGAAGTTGGCAAAGAATTTCCCCATACCTGCTGTCTGGAAGAGGTAGAATTGAACAAGAATTATGCAATGATTATCTCTACTTCCTGCGGGTTATGGAGATACATGATTGGCGATACTGTAAAATTCACAAGTAAAAACCCGTATAAGTTCATTATCACCGGACGCACCAAACACTTCATCAATGCCTTTGGCGAAGAACTGATAGTGGATAATGCAGAGAAGGGACTGATTAAAGCCTGTGCAGCAACCGGTGCACAAGTCAGTGATTATAGTGCAGCACCGGTATTCATGGACGAACATGCCAAATGTCGCCATCAATGGCTGATAGAATTTGCGAAAATGCCTGATTCCATCGAGAATTTTGCTGCGATATTGGACGCTACTCTTAAGGAAGTAAACTCCGATTATGAAGCCAAACGCTGGAAAGATATCGCCTTGCAACCACTTGAGGTGATCGTAGCCCGGAAGGGATTATTCCATGATTGGCTGGCCCAAAAGGGCAAATTGGGCGGACAACACAAGATCCCCCGCCTAAGTAATACAAGAGAGTATATCGAAGAAATGCTGGAATTAAATGAAGAATAATGTGACAATATGCCAATGTGTCAATTTGCCAATTGCTATTCAGCATTTAGTATTTAGTATTCAGCATTTAGTATGATAACAGTACGGGTGGTTGACACATACTGACATATTACAACCACAAAAGCGGTGGAATATCACTATCAAATTCTCCCCATTCACCGCTTTCACCTTTTCGAGCAATCAGCTTGTTCATCGGCATTTGAGGGTGAAGGCTCGTCCCCCCGTTTTTATGCACCGTGCAAAAGTCTCTTACGAACGCTGCATACGGGTCGTATGGATAATGCCCAGTGAAGGTAAGCACGCTGCTTACGATTACTGATGTGCCGTGACAGCGCAGCCAATTGGTACATTGGCACATTGTCACATTGTTATAATACCTCCCCCCAACAGCAAGCCATCTTTATAAAAGGCGGCAGCCTGCCCGGGCGCAACAGCTGTAAGAGGTTCAAGAAGCCGGAGATGTAGCAATCCCTCTGTTGTCAACCGCACCTCGCAATGGTTTGCCTGTTTCCGGTAGCGTATTTTTACGATAATATCGTCATGCCCGAACAAACGAGGCTCGTCGATTATGTTCCAATCTTTCAGCCACATCTCCGTCTTCTCAAGAGCCTGCAATGAGGATAAGACGATTTTATTTTCCGCCGGCCATATTTCTTTCACAAATACAGCACGGTTTAAATCGATACCCAACCCTCTACGCTGTCCGATTGTATAAAACGGATATCCGTCATGCCAGGCAATAAAATCCCCCTTTTCATCGACAAATTTTCCTCTTTCAATGCCGGTTGTCGTAAAACCGGACTGCAAATTCTTTTTCAAAAAACTACGGTAATCCATCGGGCAAAAGCAGACCCCGATACTGTCTTTTTTAGTGGCGGCTTTTTCAAACCCTCTCGCAGCAGCAAAAGCACGTGCTTGCGGTTTCGTCATTTCCCCCATTGGCAGCAACATCCTCCGAAGAATATCCTGTTTCAACCCCCATAAAAAGAAAGACTGATCTTTATCCGAATCGGCAGCAGGTGTGATATAATATTTCTCATCCATCCATATTTTGCGCACATAATGGCCGGTGGAAATATAAAAAATACCCATTTCATCGGCCAACATTGCCAACAATGGCCATTTCAGATAATTATTGCAAAGCGTGCAGGGCACGGGAGTATGACCTGCTAAATATTCATCGATAAAATAAGTGACAATACGTTCATGAAATATCTTACGGGCATCGTAAGTTATATGCCTGATACCGAGCCGTGACGCCAATATACGAGCATCTTCCAAATACTCCGTAGAGTCATTCAGCTCAAAAAAACGGAAAGTCACTCCTACCACCTCATAGCCGGCGTCCTGCAACAACATGGCAGCAACCGAACTATCGGTCCCGCCACTCATTCCCAACAATACACGTTTCTTTTGCTCCATCATGCCGCAAATTTAAACAAAATCCCGTATCTTTACCTTTTCAAACTAAATAGAATGAAAGAAACAACGCCACATAGCCAACTTGTCATCGTCCTTTCTGAACATCCGGTACTGGGCATGCTGCTCATACCGTATATCGCAGAAAGAACTACAAAGGAAGAACTTTGTCTGATGGAACAAGCTTTCCATCTTTCTCCAAAAGCTGTGGCACAATTGAGCGAAACAGAACAAAAGGCCATTGAAATCGCGTCACACTACACCGAGAAATATTTGATGACGGTCTATTCCAAAGACAAGACGATTCCCAAGTTCCTCCGTAAACTATCCGAAGATCCGGCAAAGTTGAAAAATATCCGCCTGTTCATCGAGAAAAAACTGATAGAAATGATGGAATTGATCCGTACTCATGCCCTGCTTTTATATCAGAAACAAACAGGCAGCAAATTACTCTACTCACATCACGCCTATCATGTACATAGCAAGGACACAGAAGTTCACTTCTCATTTGAAGTGAACGAGCAATCATTCAGCTATCAACTGCAATGTTATAATGAAGGTAAAATCATTCCTCTTATGGAACTAAAACCAGTAATTGTCCTGACCGCCAATCCGGCAATCTTGTTATTGGGCATGGAAGTATACATTTTCCGGCACATAGAGGCAACACGGTTGCTCCCATTTACAAAAAAAACAAAGATTCGCGTAGACGCTTCACTCACCGAAAAATATATCGACAACATTCTCATTCCTATTGCCAGTTATCACACTATCAGCGCGAAAGGATTGGATATCCGCAAGGAAGAGAGACCTTGTGACTGTCTGCTATACGTAGAGGAAACAATCTATTCCACTCCACTTTTAAGATTGAATTTCCGCTATGGGACTGAACTGTTCACACCTCAACCCACCGAAGAAATAAAGAAATTCTTCTCACGGAAAGTTATAGAGGGTAAAAACATCATATACTATTTTCAACGTAACACCGATGTGGAAGAAGAAGCCATACAAATCCTCCAAAACACCGGACTGGAACGTATTAATGATTCTCACTTCAAACTATCGGAGAAAGCACCGGAGAAGAGCATAACCGAATGGATCACCGTACATCGGGCCATGCTACAAAGTTCGTTTATATTGACCAGCGACTTACAAGACACACCGTACTGCCTGGAGGAAATTCACATCGAACAAAGCTATGATGACGGACCGGACTGGTTCGAATTACACATAACGGTGGTCATTGATAATTTACGAATACCTTTCAGCCGTTTCCGTAAACACATTTTGGAAGAAAAGCATGAATATGCCCTCCCCGACGGACGGATAATTCTACTACCTGAAGAGTGGTTCAGTAAATACGCCAATCTGATGGAAATAGGCATGACACGAGGAAAGAATATCTACGTAAAACGTCCGTTTATGGGCATCGTAGAATCTATCATGGAAAATAATAATCCTAAGGAATTCATTCCTCCCCAATTTCAACAAAAATATCCCGTACCTATAGAAATAAAGGCCCAATTACGCCCGTACCAACAAAAAGGTTACGCCTGGATGATGAATCTTTACGAACAAGGTTTCGGAGGATGTCTTGCCGATGACATGGGATTGGGAAAAACGTTGCAGACACTCACTTTACTACAAAAGATTTACAGCCGCAATCATGATGATAACGACACGGAAAGAGAAAAGACCGAACTCCCGAAAAACAAGAGTGGAATATCGGTGGAATACGAACGGAATCCCATATTAAAAAGCGAGCCGATCCGTATCGATGAAATGGGGCAATTTGAACTTTTCGGAGATCTGACGAAGGAAAACACATTGAATAAATGTGAAGTTTCCCAACGTACCGCCGAAACTACTCGCAAACCGAGTACACTGATTGTAGTTCCCACCTCACTGTTACATAATTGGAAACGAGAAGCAGCCCGCTTCACCACTCTGTCTATGGCGGAATACAATAGTAATAGCCATTACAAGGAAGGACATCCGGAGCAATTTTTCAATCGTTTTCATCTGATATTCATCTCTTACGGTACCATGCGGAATAAACTCGATGTTCTCCGGCAATACTGTTTCGAGTACATCGTACTGGACGAAAGCCAGAATATCAAGAATAGTGATTCACTAACTTTCCGTTCCGCCATCCAATTGCGCAGCCGCCATCGTCTCGTGCTGACAGGTACTCCTATTGAAAATTCCCTGAAAGATCTTTGGGCACAATTCCACTTCCTGCAACCGGATCTTTTGGGAAATGAAAGTGCATTTACCAAGCAATTCATTAATCCCATCAAGCAAGGGAACAGCCGTATGGAATTACGCCTGCGCCAGCTTATCACTCCCTTTATCCTGCGTAGAAGTAAAAGTGAAGTCGCACCGGAACTGCCACCCCTTACAGAAGAAATTATCTACTGTGACATGCCGGAATCACAAGATGAAATATACCTGCAAGAGAAAAACAGTCTTCGCAATACCCTGTTGCAACTCAGTCCGAATAAAAAACAGCACCAGCAGTTCACGGTACTCAATGGCATTTCCCGATTGCGCCAATTAGCATGTCATCCGCGAATGATATTCTCCGATTATGAAGGAAGTTCGGGAAAACTGGAACAGATCATCGACACTTACAGAACCCTCCGTAGCGAAGGACACAAAGTTCTGATATTCTCCTCCTTCGTCAAACATCTGGAGCTGATAGCTGCGGAATTTCATAAATACGGCTGGCAATATGCCCTACTTACCGGTGCTTCCACCAACCGTCCGGAAGAGATCGCCCGATTCTCACAAACAGAAGAAATACAAGCTTTCCTCATCTCCCTCAAGGCCGGAGGGGTAGGTCTCAACCTGACACAAGCAGATTATGTATTTATCGTAGATCCATGGTGGAATCCCGCCGCCGAAGCACAGGCCATAGCCCGCGCACACCGCATCGGACAAAACAAGCAGGTCATTGCCTATCGTTTCATTACGAAAGACAGTATTGAAGAAAAAATCATCCGGCTACAGGAAGACAAACGGTTGTTGGCCGAAACATTTATCACCGATAGCGAATCGATTCCGACATTGACCGACCAAGAGTGGATCGGTCTGTTAGAATAAGCTAACCTTGTATTTTTTAGTATGATAGATAGACAAACTGTTTTATCTTGTGTAATATCTGACTTAATCAAAAAACAGGTAACCGCCTTATTTAGAGTTTATATTATATTCGCCCCATCAGAATAATATTAACTTTAATCATTCTTGTATTATGAGAAATGTATATTACACTATTCTTGTAGTTGCATGCCTGATAGGTAGTTTAACCGCCAAGGCGTCAACAAGGGCGGAGAACAGCTCCGGGTTTACAGACATCAAACTTGATTTGATGAAGGGAAATTTCCTCACTTCCGATGAAATTGCAAACAAAAATCAAGTCACATTTGGCATAGCGATTGCAGAAGACGGTACTCAAACCCGCGTATCAGCAGACGATGCATCTGCCAATATCGTACTAAAAGACTTTAAATACCACAGTGACGAGCATGGTCTCAATCCGGGTACAGCCATTGTAAAAGTACAAGGAGCCGTAAAAATCTCTATTGGAACATGTGCCTGGGGTGGTGATGTGACCATTACAAATGCCGATGGAACAACCGTGGCAAGTATGAATACCAATAATGGAAAATGCTACCACAATGATCAGACTTGTGCTGAAGCATACTACAATGGAGCAGCAACTACGCTTTCCATAAAAGGAGGCAACTATGTGCCCTATATAGCAATTGAAACAGCCAACGATGTTCCTGCAAATTCCAAAATCACCTTTTCTTTAGGTGAATATACCAATGCCGGCACAGCTCCTTCAGAAACTGAAGTGCAGACAGGTGCTACCTACACACTTCCTTTGAACAGAACTTTATATGTGGAAGGTAAAACATTGACAGCCTGGACCGATGGTAACAATAGCTACCAACCGGGTGAAGAAATAACAGTTACCGAAGACTTAGCTTTAACAGCCGTTTTTACTGATAACACCGTATCTCTAAATGACCGGGAAGACGAAGTGACGGTTAGCTGGGATTTTCAACGTAAGAATGGTGCCCCTACTTTAGCCTACGAAAAAGTAACCGGTATCTATGTAGCCCAAACTACCGTTAACGGCCAAGTTATTGATGTAAAAATAGATCTGGATACTACTTCCGGAAAAATAGCCAATGCCGGTTGGACAGACTGGGCACAAATGAATCCAGGTACTATCCTTACTATTCCTGCTGCCAAAAACTGTACAATTTCTTTGGAATCATACAGCGCAACGACCACTACCACTATTGCCGGTGATACCAACTATCAACTATCCGGAAACGTAGCAACCTATGTTTATGGAGGCGATGCTGAAAACATTGATATTGTTATAGGTGATGGTTCTTACTTCAGATACTTCACAGTAGTTTATCCCAAAGTAGAAAGCAATATCCAAGAACGTCCCGTTTATGTGACGGATTTCACTGACTGGCAAAGTTTGTCTTCCAGCAGCGCACCGGCCACTGTTGATCAAACCACTAATTTCAGTAATGAAACTCTCACTTTTACATTTGATGGAGTAACCGTTTCTCCTAATGGAACCAATAGTAAATTCCCTGCTGATGCAATGGGATATGCCATGGCAGAAAAAAATATGGCAGGTACGATCGTTACTTCAAAGCTGAGTAACATCACCCGAGTACGTTTCCGCCATGCTGCCACGGGAAGCAAGCGTGGTTATAAACTGGAAAAGAAAAATGCCACAGATGCTGATTGGGTAGTATTATCCGATGCCGTTGCCGATCCGGCAGGCGGAGCATGGGTGGAATGTGCCGTTAATGAAAACGATGTACAGTTACGTTGGACCAATCTGGCACCTGCTCAAAATGCCTATATGCTCGACCTTGAAATTTATTCCAATGTTGAAATCACCGTACCGCAAGTCACATTGGCAACAAACGTATCGCCCGCAGAAGCCGGAAGTATATCCGTTTCCCCTGTCAGCAGCCAATACGATGAGGGTTCTGAAGTGACGCTGACTGCTAACAAGAATTTCGGCTATAAATTTGTGAAATGGGTGGATGCAGCCAATCAGACGCTCTCCACCGATGCAAGCTACAAACAAATATTAAACGAAAGCATGGTGATCACGGCCGTGTTTGAACAAATAGCGACCTATTCACTCAAAACCAGCGTAGAAGGTGGAGCAAACAGTTATATGATAACCGCTACTCCCGATGCGACCTTAGTAAATGGCGAGAAAATGTATGAAGGAGGAACTCTTGTCACTCTTACGGCAACAGAAAATCCTATTCTGAAATTTACTAACTGGAAAAGCGGAGAAACGACCAATGAACTATCCGTAACCATGGACGATAATAAAGAGTACGTTGCCGTATACAGTGCTTCTGACTATATCGTAGGGTGGGATTTCATCCTAAAAGGCAACAACAGCCGTCCCGCAGACTTCATCTCCACAAGTGAAAATGAAGCAACCGCACTGATTCTTCGCAAAGAAGACGGAACCACTCAAAGCTGGCTGGATAAATCAAAAGAGTCAGGAGGCTACGAGGGTGAACCCGCTGCCGTAAACTGGAAAAACATCTCTGAGAAATATTACTACGAGACCAAAGTAAATGCAGCCGATTTCATCGACATCAAAGTTACTTCCAAAATGCTGTATAATTACAATGCATATTCCGTGCAAAAATTAGAATATTCTTTGGATGGAACCAATTATAAGGAAGCCGCCCGCATCACCCTGACAGGTGCAAAAGCGTGGACACCGTTGGAAGCTACGTTACCCGCAGAATGTAACAATGCAGAGTCATTACATCTCCGTTGGATTCCTGATTACAGCTCTGATATTGTAGGTACAGCATCCGACAATGACGGTACGGCTATCGGTGCAATTTACATCACCGGAACAGAAAACGGGATTCCTCCGGCAGATCCACCCAAATTGTTATCCAGCATCCCGGTAAACAACGCCGAAGAGATTTCGGCTACAGGACGTATCGTATTGACCTTTGACAGCAAAGTAAAAATGGCAGACGGCGCCGTAGCGACTTTGGGAAATAAAACACTGACTCCGACCGTATCAGGCAAGACAATCACTTTCTCCTATATGGGCTTGGACTACAACACTACTTATACATTCACATTGCCAGCCAATAGTGTATCCAATTTATTCGATAATGAGGTAAAAGAGGATATCACCATCCGGTTTACCACCATTGCCCCTCCGGCAGTGACTCCGGGCATGTATGATGCCATCGTCAGCAATGCCGACGAATTGCTTGAAGCCTTGGCACAAGGTAACGCTGCTTCTACTTCCGGTGCACGTTTCCGCATCTTCCTGCATGACGGGGTTTACGACTTGGGAAGCAAATGCCTGACGGACGTAAAATCGAACATATCACTGATTGGTGAAAGCATGGAAAACACAATGATCGTAAACAAGGCCCCTGCAGAAGGAATCTCTATCAGCGCTACCCTACAGCCAACAGGAGAAAACATATACATGCAGGATATCACCTTGAAAAATGATTATGACTACATAGGAACTACCGGACGTGCAGTATGTCTGCAAGATAAAGGAAACAAAAACGTATACAAGAACGTGCGTATGCTAAGTTATCAGGATACTTACTATTCTAACAACAACCGTATGCGTTCATACTTCGAAGACTCTGAAATTCATGGTACCGTAGACTTCATCTGCGGTGGCGGCGATGTCTTCTTCAACCGTACGTTACTCTATCTGGAAAATCGTTCTGGAAACTGTATTACAGCACCCGCCGGTGATACCGATTGGGGATATGTATTCAATGATTGTATCATCGACGGATACGATGCAAACAAAGGTACATATGCATTAGGACGCCCTTGGCAAGGTGCTCCGATGAGTGTATGGATTAATACGACGATGAAGGTTATTCCAAAAGCAGAAGGATGGAGTGATATGAGCGAAACGATTATTCCGAAATTATTTGTGGAATACAACAGCCACACAGAAAGTGGTATGGCAGTAGATTGCAGTGCCCGTAAAACGAAATACACCGGTGGAACCATCCCGTACAGCCCTGTACTTTCAGCAGAAGAAGCCGCCCGCTTTACCCTTGAAAACGTATTGGGTGGCAGCGATTCCTGGCAACCGGCTTTATTGACCGAACAGGCTGCGGCTCCGATTCTGACAGTCAACGGTTCTACTCTTACTTGGAATGCCAGCGACTACGTATTCTGTTACGCTATCTGCAAAAACGGAAAAGTAATAGACTTCACAAACGAAACTACCTATACGATTCCGGCAAATGCAACCGACGAAGATGTATTCACTGTACGTGCAGCCAACCAGATGGGTGGACTCGGACAAGCATCCAACGGAAGTAACGCTACCGGCATCGATCAAAGTACCGTAAACAAAGAAGTGGTAGAACGTCAATACTACAATGTAAACGGTATTCGTATCAATAATACAGAAAAAGGTCTGAACATCATCCGTACCATCTATAGCGACGGTACCATTGATACAGTAAAAGAATTCGTAAAATAAAGTAAGAAAAGGTTTCCCGACATACTTTGCCGGGAAACTATTCTCTATTACTGAATGCCGGCTGCATCCCTTTCATATGCAGCCGGCATTTTATTTGCAAGTAGCTGTTAATTGAAAGAAAACACCCTACCAAAAACAGAAAATATTATCTTTGCGCTCTCATAAATCAAACACTGAACAAAAAATGAATTACAAGCTCCTCGTTCTCGATCTGGACGGCACTCTGACCAACACAAAGAAAGAGATAACACCCCGTAACAGAGAGATACTGATACAGGCACAACAACAGGGCACACGACTGGTATTGGCTTCCGGCAGGCCCACTTATGGCATCGTCCCCTTGGCAAACCAATTACAAATGAATCAGTTCGAAGGATACATCCTCTCCTATAACGGCGGAGAAATCATCGATTGGAAAACTCACGAAATACTCTATTCAAACGTATTGCCCGATACCGCCATTCCTCAATTATACGAATGTGCCAAACGGAACGGCCTTGCCATCCTTACTTACGACAAAGAATACATCATCACCGAGAATCCGGAAGATGAATACGTAAAGAAAGAAGCCTTTCTGAACAAAATGCAAATCCGGGAAACAAACGATTTCCTAGCCGACATCCGCCTGCCTTTGCCCAAATGCCTGATAGTAGGAGAACCGGATAAACTGATAGCAGTGGAGTCAGAATTGTCCCTTCTGATGCAAGGCACAATCAGCGTTTACCGTTCAGAACCTTATTTCCTGGAATTAGTGCCGCCGGGTATCGATAAAGCCCGGTCACTTGCCGTATTATTGGAGAAGCTGAACATGAAAAAAGAAGAAATGGTAGCTATCGGCGACGGTTATAACGACTTGAGCATGATTAAATTCGCCGGATTAGGAGTAGCCATGGGCAATGCTCAAGAACCGGTAAAGAAAGCTGCCGATTATATCACTCTCTCCAACGATGAAGACGGCGTAGCCGTTGTTGTAGAAAGATTCTTTTCAGCATCAAAATAAGAAATATCAATTATTTATTCTAACTTTGTGGTTTCAAACAGAATAAATATCAAACGTTATGGAACATCAACTGACTATTTACAACACTTTAGATAGGAAAAAGGAATTGTTTGTGCCTTTACATGCACCCCATGTAGGTATGTACGTTTGCGGACCTACCGTGTATGGTGACGCCCATCTGGGGCATGCACGTCCGGCCATCACATTCGATGTACTCTTCCGTTATCTCACCCATTCAGGATATAAAGTGCGCTACGTGCGCAATATCACCGACGTAGGCCATCTGGAACACGATGCCGATGACGGTGAAGACAAAATCGCCAAAAAGGCACGCTTGGAAGAACTGGAACCAATGGAAGTGGTACAGTATTACTTGAACCGTTATCATAAAGCGATGGATGCATTAAATGTACTTCCACCAAGTATCGAGCCGCATGCATCCGGACACATCATCGAACAAATCGAACTGGTAAGTAAAATTCTGGAAGCCGGTTATGCTTATGAAAGCGAAGGTTCCGTCTATTTCGACGTAGCCAAATACAATAAGGACTATCATTACGGCAAACTCTCCGGCCGCAATCTGGACGACGTGCTGAATACCACCCGTGACTTGGACGGCCAGAACGAGAAACGTAATCCTGCCGACTTTGCCCTATGGAAGAAAGCACAGCCGGAACATATCATGCGTTGGCCCTCACCGTGGGGAGATGGTTTCCCCGGATGGCACGCTGAATGTACAGCGATGGGACGGAAATATTTAGGAGAACACTTCGATATTCACGGAGGAGGTATGGACCTGATATTCCCGCATCACGAATGCGAGATCGCTCAATCGGTGGCCTCTCAAGGCGATGACATGGTGCATTACTGGATGCACAATAACATGATTACGATTAACGGTACCAAGATGGGCAAATCGCTCGGCAACTTCATCACATTGGATGAATTCTTTAGCGGAACCCATAAGCTGCTGACGCAGGCATATACCCCGATGACTATTCGCTTCTTCATTCTGCAGGCGCATTATCGCAGCACGGTAGATTTCAGCAATGAAGCTCTGCAAGCATCTGAAAAAGGGCTGCAACGTCTGATGGAAGCCGTAGATAACTTGGAGAAAATCACCCCGGCAGCCACTTCTACAGTCAGCGTAAAAGAAATCCGTACGAAGTGCTATGAAGCCATGAACGATGACATGAATACGCCCATCGTTATAGCCAATCTGTTCGAAGGCGCCAAAATGATTAACAATATCATTGCCGGAAACGATACAATCTCCGCTGAAGACTTGAAAGATTTAAAAGAGACATTCCATCTGTTCAGTTTTGAAATTCTCGGTTTGAAAGAAGAGAAAGGCTCTTCAGATGGCCGTGAAGCGGCTTATGGAAAAGTAGTCGATATGTTGCTTGAACAACGTGTGAAAGCGAAAGCAAACAAAGACTGGGCGACTTCCGACTTCATCCGTAACGAACTGACCGCACTGGGATTCGAGATCAAAGATACCAAAGACGGCTTTGAATGGAAGCTAAACAAATAAAGAGGAAACCCTGTCTATAACAATAAAATGCCGGATCAAAACAAGTCGATCCGGCATTTTTTCTTTACCTATATTCACTAATACCCCAATTTATTCATAAGAAATCATATTTGACAATATACGTTCCCTATACCAGGGATCATCTATCTCTTTCAGCATTCCCCCCATTTCCGAACAAAGTTGTTTCACCACCTCTTTATTCTCCTCCAATGAAAGGTTATTCATCTGATAAGGGTCTTTTTCATCATCAAACAACAGACTCTTTTTCAATTGCTTCGTATTGCGATCGATATAAAGCGCCATTGTATAACGATGCGTCTTGATTCCCCTTGATGAAGGAAAATAAGATGTCACTAACCCGTTTTCATCTTTCTCTCCATCCAGATTCTGAATGTATAAGGCACCTGTCGGACGTACGATATCAGCTTTTTCATCGAAGAAAAGCGGAGCAAAATTGCGTCCCTGTACTTCAGCAGGAATAGAATCTCCAAGACCGCACAATCCCAACAGGGTAGGCATAATATCCGGTGAAGAAAGCATCAGATTATCCACTCGCGGGCGGATTTTATCCGGATACCGCACTATAAACGGAACATTCATCGACTCTGAATAAGGAGAGTTTTTCGGGTCATCCGTACGCTGGCTACACATAGTTTCTCCATGATCCGAAGAGAAAACGACAATTGTATTCTTATCCAGTCCCATCTCCTTCAATGTTGCCAATATCTGACCAAAAGCACGATCGACGCCAGTCACCGATGCAAAATAGTAACGAGCCGATTCCGCCTTTTCCATTTTCGCATCTGCATTGGGCCGAATCAAAAGACTATCGAGCGGACGGTCTTTATACAAATTGAAATCTTCCTCCATACAGTCGTCCAATGAACGATACGGACTATGCGGAGGATTCATTCCTACCATAATAAAGAACGGCTTTTTCATATCGCGCACATTGCCCTCGTTTTTCAAGTACGAAACAACCATCCCGGCTTCGTGTAAGGGCGACCATTCCTTAGGGTCATGACGTTTCCCGTCCGTATCCCAATAATGAGGATTCTTATGTTCATCAAATGTGCCGTAAGAATACCAATAATTAAATCCGTGTCGACGTTCCTTCGGAGTATAAGCATCCCATACCGGCCGCTTTTCTTCTACATACTGTCCCGGATTTTCCGGATCATTCGGTGTCGGAAAATCAGCATGCAATTTTCCAAAATAAGCACAATCGTAGCCTGCACTTTGAAACACGTCACCGATACACTCTGCATCTTCACGCAAGGAACTGATGGGGCGATTCGAATTACAATTCAAAGGTATACCACTCTTGTTAGGATACATTCCTGTCAACAAACTGCCACGATGAGGGCTACTCAACGGACAATTACTCTGTGTTGAAGTCAGTACCACTGATTCGCGGGCAAAAGCATTCAAATTAGGTGTATGCACGGGATCGGCTTTAAAATTCACCTTTTCCCGGAATCCCTCCTGTCCCCAAAATTCCATCGCCTGATTGCGATACTGATCAGGAAAAACATAAATGATATTGGGATGTTCGATTTGTTCAGCCTGTGGAGCTTTACACCCCTGCATAGCAAACAAACTCAAACCGCCGAATAATAAATTTATCTGATTGTTCATGACAAATGACTATTGATTAGTAGTAAGCAAGTAGTTAAGTAGTCAAGTAGCAAGTAGTCAAGTAGTAAGTAGTAAGTAGTCAAGTAGAATAGATTCATTCTGAAACATGCACTCTTTTTTGATAGCCGGACTATCACCTACTCACTACTTGACTACTTAACTACTTGACTACTTAATTACTTTTTCTCCATATCTCTCTTACGCATCAATCCCTCCAAGAAGTAATAATCGGCATAGTTCAACGGAACGTCGATTTCGGAGTCGTGAGGGATGCTGCCTACGGAGTGCATCAGTATAAAATTACCGTTTGTTCCTACTGCTGCACGGTAAGCCGGCGAGCCAAGACTCTCCATGATTTTATCAGCCGTAACCTTATAATCATTTCCCGGAAGATAGTTTTCCATTTCATATAGTGCGGAAGCTGTACAGGCAGCAGCCGAGGCATCACGCGGTTCATTCGGAATATTGGGAGCATCAAAATCCCAATAGGGTACGAGATCTTCCGGCAGATTTTTATTGGTAAAGATAAAATTGTAGACTTTCTGTGCTTGATCAAGATATTTCTTATCATGGGTATAGCGGTAACAAACCGTGTATCCATACAGTGCCCATGCCTGTCCACGAGCCCATGCCGACTCATCCGCATATCCCTGCGCTGTCTGTTTCTTACGCACTTCACCTGTTTCCGGATCATAATCCACCACATGATAACAACTATTATCCTGACGGAAATGATGCGCCATCGTTGTATCGGCATGTTTCACTGCAATATTATAAAAAGTAGAATCTCCCGAAAGCGCTGTCGCTTCAAACAACAATTCAAGATTCATCATATTATCAATGATAACCGGACATTTCCAGCCGCGTGTACTCTGCCATCCTCTGTCGGCATCCCACGACTGAATAACTCCTGCATTCGGACGAAAACGAGTAGACAATGATCTGGCAGTTTCCACAATCACATCTTTGTATTCTTTCTTATCAGCCAGGCGATACCCGTTCAGATAGCTGCAACCAATCATAAAACCTACATCATGATGCCATTTCAAATGTTTTACCGAATCGAGTGCTTCTGTATATTTCACTGCCAGTGGCAACCACTTCTTATCTCCGGTAAGCTCATAAGTGAGCCATATACTACCCGGATAAAAGCCAGAACACCAATCATCAATGGGAATATAAACAATATTACCATCTTTATCAATCGTGCGTGGATTCAATACTCTACCCGACTTCTCTATAATATCAGTCTGGATCGTATTCTGCGCAGCAGCATTATCAATGTTATCCTGAATAAAGTCTTTTTCAACCGTTTTAGTGTTGTTGCAACTTGTCAGAATCAGCAGGGAAAATCCCAATACACTCAAAATCGTTTTCATAATACCTGGATTATTTGTGATGTAATTAATTTCATGATGGCAAAAATAGCGCAATCCAACAGATTTGACTGTACTAAATAATCCAATTAAGAGACAAATTTGGTACATTTGCAGAAAATAATATGCCAATGAGCCAATATGCCAATATGCCAATATGCCAATATGCCAATGAACCAATATGTCAATGTCCAACTGCACGTCCAGATATGGCAGCGCAGCCAATTGGCACATTGGCATATTGACCAATTAACCAATTATTAATCATGACACCACAGGATTTTTTTAAAAACGATCTTTTTGCCGAAAGGGCAGGCATCGTACTCATGGAAGTACGCGAAGGATATAGTAAAGCCCGACTGGAAATAAAAAAGGAACATCTCAATGCAGGAAACCGCACACAAGGAGGAGCTATCTTCACCTTGGCCGACCTTGCCTTAGCAGCTGCTGCCAATTCGCATGGGCAACTTGCTTTTTCCTTATCGTCCAATATTACGTTTCTCCGTGCCAGTGGTATTGGTGATACATTGTATGCCGAAGCCCGGGAGCGATATATCGGCCGGAGCACCGGATATTATCAGATAGATATCACTAACCAAAAAAATGAATTAATCGCCACATTCGAATCAAGCGTATTCCGCAAAGATCAACAAGTACCTTTTACTTTGTGACAATCGAAGTAAGCGGATAACGATTCCCGGTAACACTTCTGAGAAAAGCTTTGGCCGACCCGATATTCAAAAACATATCCAAACGAACCGGGAGGTGGTTTTTATCATCTGTAATATAGAATGTAATCACCTCCTTTTCTTTATCTTTGTCGGTATATTCCACAAATGAGAAAACAAGGCATCGGTAAGTCGTATCATTCTCTGCTTTGATATTTTTCATCCCGCGATAAATCAAGGTCTGTTCTTCTACCCTGCGACCGGTAGCCATAGGAAAGTTTATTTTCTGCCCGATCGTATAGTCGTTCGGATCGTAAGAGCGGGCTTGTGCCAAAATACTGAGCATATCAAAAACACAGCGACTGTCACTATATTCGGTCTCTATAATCTCACCATCCCGGTAAGTACGCTTTTGATTGACAAAGCACAGTCCGTCTTTATAGGAAAACCATGCCTCGTCTACCGTGTAACGTTTTCCCTCTTCAGCTCCTTTGCGGAAATAACGGGGTTCGAGTTTCTCACTGACAATACAAGTCAAAGTGTCCCGCATTTTAAAGAAAAAATCAATTTTCTTACTGCTCACCGACAAGAGATTAAAACGGTAGGCCGGTTTGGAGTGATAAGTCGTCGCATTCGTGGTAAGGCTTGCCAAACCTGCCTTTATCCATACAAATTTCCAGTTGAAATACAAATCGTACATTACATGTTCACCGGACTTGAAAGCTTCGTTCGTAGCTTCACACTGAGCCTTGACCGGCATTGAGAAGCAAACACTAACAATCAATGTCAACCATAGCAGGTTTATACGACTCTTAACGCTGGCGACCGCTTTGATTATTATTCTGGCCTCTTTTCTTCTTGTCTTCATCTGGTTTTTGTTTTTTAAGTTCATCCGGTTTTTGTTTATCCAATGGTGTTGCCTTCACATCCCAAGTCTGTTCGACCTCCCAATTGGCTCTCGGTTCCAATATCTGCGGATAATAGTACACCATTTCCGGCTGCCGCTTCGTTTCGTATTCACCGGTATCCCAGACTCCATTTCCATTCGTATCATTCACCAAACGAGCGCAGTACTTACCCGGATTCAAGAAATAGAAATCTGCTTTCCCATCAACGACAGGTACTTTACGCACTACCTTATCCTGACCATCGAGCAATTCCACAAAAGCAATGGAATCACACCCTGTAACATTAAAATAAATGGCCCCGTATTCCTCCAGAGAGCGTACTTTTATGTTCTGCTTTATCTTATCGGTAAACAACCCGTAAATACCATGAAAAGCAGTCGAATCTACCGAGAACTCGTATTCCGTCGCCGGCTCCCAATCATAATACAAATTATACTTACGTAAGTTCAACGAATCCTGTGTAAAATCAAAAGAAACCTCCTCCCATAACGTATCCACTTTCTGTTTCAGGTGGATAGCCGCAGTATCAAACCAGGCTATCGGCTCCTCAAAAGTCAATGAGATATAATCGTACACATCCATAGAAGAAGAGGCACGCGATGATACAGGCAGGAATTTGGTCGGTTCCGGCTCATCCTCTTCATCTTTCTTTCTCTTCTTTTTCTTGGGCTCATCCGTATTCTTTTTCACATTCTTGGCTACAAGCTTCAATGTATCCGTCCGCGGAACCAACTGATTCAATGTATCCGTATACAAATAGCTAAGACTGAATGACAACGTATCTTGCTTATAAAGCAACGAATCTTTTACCCAATAATGAATAGTATCATTTTTCAGGCTCTTCTCAATAACAAAAGCATCCTCCTCTTCAAAGTTCAACCCCTTCAACACCGGCAAAGTATCGGCTTTGGCCGCAAAATAAAGCGTAAATTTCTCCGGAGTCAGACGTTCGCTTTTAATAAGATATTGCGAAAACAGATTTTCCGTAAAAGAACGCAATACAATATTATCCGGCAGATAATAAGTATATTTTCTTTCAACAATCGTATCAATAGTCAAAGAGTCCACCCAAGTCGTATCCTGTCGCATACGTTCCTCCCAACGGGGAATAACCAAAGAGTCATTAAAAGCCAGCGCTTCGCTCTTCTGGCTGAAAGAAAAATTCTGATCGGCATCCATCAGACCAAAGATACGGTATTCTCCCGGAGCAATCCCCCGGATTACAAAATGTCCGCGACTGTCCGTACGGGCTACCCGGTCAAACGGCAATTTAGTAAATGCCGTATCGGATAAATTGGAATGTAAGCCCACCAGCATTCCCTTTACCGGCTCCAGATTGGAAGCTTCGAGTAACGTACCGGATACCTCTAACGTATCGATCACATCTCCGGTAGAGAAAGTAAACGCAAAATTACCCAACGGATTTCCTTCATTGTTATCAACGATGGCATCCGAAAAATCAATCGTATAAGTGGTATTGGGTTTCAGTGAATCGAGCAGGTTTATGTTTATCTTCTTTCCCGAAGGTTTAATTTCAGGCTGCTGTGCCTGAGGCGGAGAAATCACAACCTTTTCATTCGCTTTTTCCAATTTTATATATTCATCAAATTCAAGTGAAATTTTCTTCCGGGTGCTGTTAAGTGCCCCGGCAACAGGTGAACTCTTCATAAAACGGGGAGGTGTCTCATCCCTCGGGCCACCGTCCGGACGGCCTATACTGGCACATGAATAAAAAGCAGCCACTCCTGCGACTACCGTCAACACCTTGCGAATAAGCAACTTTATATTATAAGATCTTTTACGTAACATGATGCAAAAATAAAGGTTCTCAGAGAATAAATACTATACTTTACACTAATTTAATGAAAAATCGGGCAATACCGTTCCAAGCATCACTCAGCTGTCATTATTTACCAACAGATGCGACATTTGGAACGAAGTCTCTATTAATAAGAGAAAAACATAGTTAAAAAAGCGGGTATTATAGAACATTCTTACAAGAAATTAAAGTACTTTTGCAGCGAAAACTGAAAAAGCGTATTTCGGTTTTCTTCTTCCATCCTTATACATTACTATGAGCACACAAATTTGTAGAAATTTATCAATAAACACTGAATATAGAAGTATGAAAAGTAGAATTGTATTATTCGCATTTTGTTTGACCCTCTTGTCGAGTTGTGGCAAAAAGGGTTTTGACATGGGAGGAGCTCCGGAATGTGCAGTGCAAACCCTGCAACCCGCAACAGTCAATCTGACCAGTTCTTATCCGGCTACTATTAAAGGAAAACAGGACGTAGAAATTCGTCCCCAAGTATCAGGTTTCATCACCAAAGTTTGTGTAGACGAAGGTTCCATGGTACGCAAAGGACAGGTATTGTTCATCATTGATCCTACGCAATACGAAGCTGCCGCACGTTCGGCCAAAGCAGCCGTAGCAACTGCCGAAGCTGCTGTAAGTACGCAACAGATCACTGTTGACAATAAACGTGCCTTGAACAAGAAAAATATTATCAGCGACTATGATCTGGCTATGGCCGAAAACTCGCTTGCATCAGCCAAAGCACAACTGGCCTCGGCAAAAGCACAGCTTATCAGTGCAGAGCAGAACCTCGGATTTACCAACGTAAAAAGTCCTTCCGACGGTATTGTCAATGATATCCCTTATCGTTTGGGAAGTTTGGTAAGCCCCTCGATCACTACCCCACTGACTATTGTTTCAGATATTACCGAAATGTACGTTTATGCTTCTCTGACAGAGAAAGAACTCTTGGAATTGGTACGTAAAGACGGTTCGCAAAGCGCTGCCGTAGAGACCTATCCCGAAGTACAACTCCAACTTTCAGACGGAAGTACCTACGATCAAAAAGGAAAAATAGAAACCATCAGCGGTGTAATCAATGCAAACACAGGTGCGGTCAGCATTCGTGCTACTTTCCCAAACAGTAACCACCTGTTGAGAAGTGGCGGTATGGGTAATCTCATCATCCCTTACCACATGGAAAACGCTCTTGTTGTTCCGCAAAAGGCAACGACAGAAATACAAGATAAGAAATTTGTATTCCTGCAACAACCGGACAATACGGTTAAGATGAATGAAATCACCATACTTAACATCGATAACGGACAAGAGTATGTAGTTACCTCCGGACTGAAACAAGGCGATCTGATCGTTATTGAAAATGTAGGTACTCTGAAAGACGGACAAACTATTAAACCGACTACTCCTGCCCAGTCGGAAGCAAACTTCCAGCAAGCTATGCAAGATCGTAAAGAAGGAAAAATGTAAATTCAGCTTATAGAGATAACAAAACTATGAAATTAGATAGATTTATTAATCGCCCGGTACTATCTACGGTAATCTCCATCGTAATAGTCATTCTGGGTATATTGGGACTGTTCTCGCTCCCTATTTCCCAGTATCCGGACATCGCACCGCCTACGGTAAGCGTCTCCACCACTTACCAGGGAGCTAATGCCCAGACGGTATTGAACAGTGTGATTGCCCCACTCGAGGAGCAGATCAACGGTGTGGAGAATATGATGTACATGACATCTACTGCAACAAATACAGGTGAAGCCCGTATCGACGTTTATTTCAAACAGGGAACAGATCCGGATATGGCCGCCGTCAACGTACAGAACCGTGTAGCCAAAGCACAGGGCTTCCTGCCGGCCGAAGTTACCCAAGTAGGTGTAATCACCTCCAAACGCCAGACCAGTATGTTGCTGGTATTCTCGTTGTATAGTTCAGACGATAAATACGATAACGAATTCCTTGAGAATTATGCCAAAATTAATGTAATCCCTGAGGTTCAGCGTGTGCCCGGTGTGGGTGATGCCATGGTGCTCGGTGCCGACTACTCTATGCGTATCTGGTTGAAGCCGGATAAAATGGCCCAATACCACCTGATGCCTACCGATGTCTCCACTGCTTTGGCCGAACAGAATATAGAAGCCGCTCCGGGCTCGTTCGGTGAACAAGGCAACCAGACTTTTCAATACACACTAAGGTACAAAGGACGCCTGCAAAGTCAGGAAGAATTTGAAAATATCGTCATTCGTGCTACTTCAGACGGACAAGTGCTTCGCCTGAAAGACATTGCAGAAGTGGAGTTAGGACGTTTAACTTATGGGTATACCAACAACGTTAACGGACACCCGGGTGTTACCTGTATTATCTTCCAAACAGCCGGTTCGAATGCAACACAGATTATCAAAGACATCGAAGCATTGCTGCAAAAATCTGAAGAGACATTCCCTCCGGGTGTAAAAGTAAATATTTCCCAGAATGCCAACGACTTCCTTTTTGCTTCTATCCATGAAGTAATCAAGACTCTGCTCGAAGCATTCGTACTGGTATTTATTGTGGTATACGTCTTCCTGCAAGATTTCCGTTCCACATTAATTCCGGCCATCGCTATTCCAGTAGCTTTGATCGGTACATTCTTTGTACTTTATTTGATCGGATTCAGCATTAATCTGCTGACGCTTTGCGCTATGGTACTCGCCATTGCCATCGTGGTCGATGATGCCATCGTAGTCGTCGAAGGGGTCCATGCAAAACTGGACCAAGGATACAAATCTTCCCGATTGGCTTCTATCGACGCCATGAATGAATTAGGTGGCGCTATCGTATCCATCACGCTCGTAATGATGTCCGTATTTATCCCTGTAAGCTTCATGACAGGTACTTCCGGTACATTCTATCGCCAGTTCGGTTTAACAATGGCTATCGCTATCGGTTTATCGGCAGTCAATGCATTGACACTGACCCCGGCGCTTTGTGCCATCCTGCTGAAACCGCATAAAGAAGATGAAAAGAAAAAATCAACTTTCGTCAGCCGTTTCCATACAGCATTCAATGTCTATTATGACAATATATTGAAACGATATAAAAAAGGTACACTTCGTTTCATCCACAAGCCTTGGTTGACCATCGGTAGTGTAATAGCCGGCATCGCCCTGTTGATGTTCCTGATGAATATTACTCCAACCGGTTTGGTTCCAAATGAAGATACCGGTACTATTATGGCAGTTGTCGACATGCCGCCGGGAAGTTCTATGGAGCGCACCACCGAAGTTATGCAGCGCATCGACAGCTTGTTGGGTGCTGACCAAGCAATCGAAAGCCGGACGATGATTGTCGGTTACAGCTTCCTCGCCGGACAAGGACCAAGTTACGGTTCATTTATCTGTAAATTGAAACCTTGGGAAGAACGAAGCATCAAGCAACGTTCCGATTTCGTATCCGGAATGCTTTATCTGAAAGCCCGTGAAGTCATCAAAGATGCACGCGTATTGCTGTTTGCACCTCCTATGATCCCGGGATATAGTGTATCCAACGGTTTCGAGTTGAACTTGCAGGATAAAACCGGTGGTAGCCTGGATAAGTTCTACGAAGTAGCACAAGACTTCATTACCAAGTTACAAGCGCGTCCGGAAATTCAGTCTGCACAGACATCCTTTAATCCGAATTTCCCGCAATACATGATCGATATTGATGCCGCCGCCTGTAAAAAGGCCGGTCTTTCACCAAACGATATCCTGACAACCCTGCAAGGATATTATGGCGGTCTATACTCTTCCAACTTCAACCGATTCGGTAAGTTGTACCGTGTAATGATCCAGGCAGATCCCGATAGCCGTGCCAACCTTGAATCCTTGAAATCCATCAAGGTGCGCAACGGAAATGAAATGGCACCCATCACCCAGTTCATGAGCGTTAAACGTATCTACGGACCGGATAATATCAAGCGATTCAATATGTTTACTGCTATGACTATCAACGGTTCCCCCGCTGACGGCTACAGTTCCGGGCAAGCTATCCAAGCAATGCAAGAAGTAGCTCAAGAATCGTTGCCTACCGGTTACGGTTATGAGTTCTCCGGTATGACCCGTGAAGAACAAAGTTCCAGTGGAAGCAGTACAGCCATGATTTTCGTACTCTGTTTTGTTTTCGTATATCTCTTGTTGAGTGCGCAGTACGAAAGTTATATTTTACCTTTGGCCGTATTGCTTTCTATTCCGTTCGGTTTGGCAGGTAGTTTCATTTTTGCCCATTTGATGGGATTGGCAAACAATATCATCCCGATACTCGGAGCAGCTACCAATAATATCTACATGCAAATCGCCTTGATCATGTTGATGGGACTTTTAGCAAAGAATGCCATTCTGATCGTAGAGTTTGCCCTCGACCGTCGTAAGATGGGTATGAGTATCACTTGGGCAGCCGTATTAGGAGCAGGTGCCCGTTTGCGTCCTATCCTGATGACTTCATTGGCCATGGTTGTCGGATTGATTCCATTGATGCTGGCCATGGGAGTAGGTGCCAACGGTAACCGCGCATTGGGTACAGCTGCCGTAGGCGGTATGTTCATTGGTATGATCTGTCAGATCTTTGTCGTACCGGCCTTGTTCGTAATCTTCCAATACCTGCAAGAAAAAGTTAAGCCGATGGAATGGGAAGATATCGACAACTCTGATGCGGAAACAGAAATAGAACAATATGCTAAATAAAGTTAGAAAAAAATTAAGCATGAAAAAACAAATCATATGTATGTTGTGTGCAACTGCCTTTTTAAGCAGTTGCCACATCTATAAATCATACGACAGACCCGAGGATATTGAGATCTCCGGTTTATACCGTGATACGGTAGCAGGAGGTGATACGTTGGTATCCGATACGACCAACTTCGGGAATCTGCCTTGGAGAGAGGTTTTCACCGATTCTCAGCTACAAACACTCATTGAGCAGGGATTGGCGAATAATACCGATCTGCAGACCGCCATACTGAAAGTAAAAGAAGCACAAGCAGCTTTGATGACTTCCCGTCTTGCCTATGCTCCAATGCTGGCATTATCCCCTCAGGGTACTATCAGCAGTTTCGATAAAAGTGCCGCAACCAAAACGTATTCCTTACCGGTAACCGCCAGTTGGGAACTCGACCTCTTCGGTAATTTGTTAAATGCAAAGAGAGGTTCTCAGGTAGCTCTTCTACAAACGAAAGCATACCGCCAAGCCGTACAAACTCAGATTATCTCCGGCATTGCCAATACATACTACACCTTGTTGATGTTGGACAAACAGTTGGAAATCTCCGAACAAACAGCCGATGTAATGAAACGCAACGTAGAAACGATGCGTGCCATGAAAGATGCAGGTATGACGAATGCTGCCGCCGTTGCGCAAAGCGAAGCCGCCTATGCGCAGGTTATCGCCTCTCTACCGGCTATCCGTCAAAGTATCCGCGAAGCCGAAAACGCCCTCTGCATGCTTTTAAGACAAGCACCGCAAGCTATCAAACGCAGCACATTGGAAGAGCAGCAATTACCCACACAATTCTCTGTTGGCGTACCTTTGCAGCTATTATCCAATCGTCCGGACGTGAAAGCCGCCGAAATGAATCTGGCAAGTACTTATTATAATACCAATGCCGCCCGCGCTGCTTTCTATCCGCAAATCACGATTAGCGGTTCAGCCGGCTGGACAAACAGTGCCGGTAGTGTTATCGTTAACCCAGGTAAACTCCTTGCCTCTGTTGTCGGTTCACTGACCCAGCCTCTCTTTTATCGCGGCAGCAACATCGCCCGTTTAAAGATAGCCAAGGCACAGCAGGAAGAAGCTAAACTCGCTTTCCAACAGACCGTATTAAATGCCGGCAGTGAAGTAAGCAACGCGCTCTCTTTATACCAGACTACCGCCGAAAAGACCTCTGCACGTCAACTTCAAGTAGAATCTGCCGAAAAAGGCGCCGAATATACAAAAGAATTGTTTAATTTAGGCACGTCAACCTATTTGGAAGTTCTCTCGGCCGAACAGTCACTGCTGAGTGCGCGTCTGTCACAAGTATCCGACCATTTCGACAGCATGCAAGCCGTAGTCAGTCTCTACCAAGCATTAGGTGGCGGAAGAGAAAATTAAAAGGTATTAATTGTAAATCGTAAATATCATGATTAGTCCGTTAGCTTATGTAGATCCCGGAGCAAAAATTGGAAAGAATGTCACTATCCAACCGTTTGCCTATATCGAAAAAGATGTCGAAATCGGGGACGACTGTATAATCATGGCTTATGCCAGTGTTCTGAATGGTACCCGTATGGGAAAAGGCAATAAGATACACCACCATGCAGTGTTAGGTTCCGAGCCTCAGGATTTTCATTATACAGGTGAAGACAGTAGCCTGATTATCGGTGACAATAATCATATCCGTGAGAATGTAGTGATCAGTCGTGCCACATTTTCCGGTAATGCAACCCGCATCGGTAATGAAAACTTCCTGATGGACAAAGTACATATCTGCCACGATGTTCAGATTGGCAATCACTGCGTAGCCGGTATCGAGACAACCATTGCCGGTGAATGCAAACTCGATGATTGTGTCATCCTGAGCGGTAATGTAATCTTGCATCAGTATTGTCGCGTGGGTAACTGGTCATTGGTTCAGAGCGGATGTCGTATTTCCAAGGATGTCCCCCCATATGTGATTATGTCCGGCAATCCCACTACCTATCACGGAGTGAATGCTGTAGTACTTACCCAGCATCACAATACATCAGAACGTATCTTACGTCATATTGCCAATGCCTACCGTTTGATCTATCAAGGTAACTTCAGTATTACAGATGCTGTACAGAAAATCGTAGACCAGGTTCCTATGAGCGAAGAGATCGAGAATATAGTTAACTTCGTGAAAGGATCCGAACGAGGAATTGTAAAATAACTACAGATTAAAATCTGCATTTAGTATAAAAAACTCCATTGTTCTTTTTTAGAATAATGGAGTTTTTTTATTTCCAAAATAAAAGAGACCGGCAACCTTGAAAATAGCCCGATACCCCAACGTGCCCACAATCTATTCTACATACGACAATAATCCTTCGCCAAAGAAGTACATCTTCCCCAATTTCAAAAATGAAAGTTAATAGTCTCCTCTATAAGCTAAGTAGTCTGAAAAATTAAGATAACTTTCCTCTAAATTTGTTCTTTATCATCTTCCATCCCCATAAATTGTAATGATATATACCATCATCCATAAAAATGGAAGAACAACAGATTTTTATCCATTATTCATAAACTAAAATTAGAAAATATGAGACAAGATGATTTCGTGAACTTCATGCGTGCAACTATTTGTAAGTTTGAGCAAGGCAATAGCTATGGAACAGCGCATATATACAAAAATAGCCTGAGCAATCTTATTGCATTTTATCGTACCGACAGGATACCATTTAAGAAAATAACTCCAGAGTTACTGAAAGGATTCGAGTTCTACTTAAGACAGAAGCAGCTCAGTTGGAATACCGTCTCCACTTACTTGCGCACAATCCGGGCAACTTATAATCGGGCTGTCGACAGGCACTTGGCACCCTATATCCCGCGATTATTCAAACAAGTATATACAGGTACACGTGCAGATCGGAAAAAGGCACTGAACGCCAAGGAAATGGCGCAAATATTTCAGAGTTGGAAAAACCGGGATATATCGGAGACACACTCTCGCACGCACGGTCTGTTTATCCTCATGTTCCTACTTCGTGGTTTACCTTTCGCAGACCTGGTAAACTTGCATAAGAAAGACCTAAACGGAAATACAATCTCTTACCGGCGTCGCAAAACCGGCAGGCAGCTAACCATTGACATCCCCCGGGAAGCATGGGCTATTTTAAATGAATACATGGATACCGATCCTCACTCTCCCTACCTATTTCCATTTCTGACGGGTAAAGAGGGCAGTATAGAGTCCTACCGTGAATACCAATGGGCCTTACGTACTTTCAATCAGCAGCTCAATCAACTCAAAGGAATACTGCATTTGAAAACTCATTTAAGCTCTTATACGGCCCGCCATACATGGGCTACCTTGGCCTATTACAATGAAATCCATCCGGGAATCATCTCGGAAGCAATGGGACACTCATCCATAACAGTCACGGAAACCTATCTAAAACCCTTCAATGCAACGAAAATAGATGATGCCAACAGGAAAGTCATTTCATCAATAGCACAGCATCGTTTGGTGAATTAATTATGACACATTACTTTGTAGGTAACAGAGTTTATTTTTGTCACAAAGATCAATATATTTTTCGTAAAAGCAAAATAAACATCACATTTTTTTATCAATGCGAGGAAACACTATTCAAATATCAATTATTTAACAATATTCTCCCAAAAAATTAAGTGGAGTTTTTCTGCAAAAGCAAAAAAGAGTTCTCTCCATATTCATTCCGATAAATATGGATCACATCGCTATGACATTTACTCTACATCAAACAATAAATCAATTGAAACAGTAGTCTCTCTAAACGCTTTCAGAGGTGTATTTTATCATTATTCCGTTACCTACAAAGTAACAGAAGAGCACAGCCCAAAATACATTATCAATACAGAAAAACAAAACAAGTGGTTTATGACAAAATGGTTTGGTAATTTTTTATTTTCAGAAAACAGAAATGAGTACATTAGAATTGCGTTTGAGTACAATTCTACCCCATGGCGGGTTTACAATTTGGCACATAGATCAAAGGCCCGTAGCAGAAAAGAGGAAAGAATCCTCATGGAACTGAAGGAAAGAGGCATAATCACAGTTATTCGCCTTTTCTGATCAAAAAGGATTACCAAAAGAGTGGGACCATTTTCTTTATACTCTTCATCTCAAGTATTTGACATGCCCACTCTATTTGGTAATTTACATAAAACATTTATAAAAAGAGACTTGATACGAAGGTCTTTTAAAACCGTTTTGAGAATTATAATTCCGATTCTTAAAACTTATTTAAACTTTGCCCGGCATTATTTTGAGAAGAGAACTTAAAAACAAACCTTTAACACGACCTTAAAAGTTATACTATTCTTATCAACAACAATAGATCTTTATACAGATAAGCAGTAGCTTTCATTTAAAACGAACATTAAACTCTTACTACAACAACATCCGGATGTTCTTATATAAAACATGGGGATGTATTCATGCACAACATCCCCATGTTCTGTATGACAACATGGGGATGTTTTTAGAGTGTAAAAAAAGAAAGGAAGAAATCCTGTGCAAAAGTTTATTCCATTTCCAACGTACCGAAGAAGTCCGGACGGTGAAAATCCGGTTGTTCTATCTCTATCGGATTCCAAGAAAGAAAATGCGGAGTTTGAAGTTCATCGCCGCATTTATAGAAATTAGCTTTGATCTCCTTTCCATCCAACGAAGTTATCTGATGTTTAAAGAACACAGTATAAGGAACAACCAAAGCGACCTCCCAGGTCACCTCCTCTACACGCTCTTCAAAGGGGGTACGTCCGAGACTTGACCAACGCTGTATCTGCGCTGTAACATCCGCAGGAGCATGTTCGCGATTGTTCCGTTGAGGTCCCACTCCCACAAGAACAGTACCGATACAATTACATTCAATGTTATAGTAGATTCCGTCGCCGGCCGGAATAGAGAAGAACTCCACACAGGAATCCGTCCACACCGATCCATTATCTTCGCCATAACGGGCACGCACACTGGCTTCCGTTACCTTGAAATGCAGTAAAATGGCATCCTCCGTATGAGCAACCCGGAATTCGACTTTCGGGCAATAAGGATATTCGTTCCAATTCACTTTGCTGACAGGCTGGAAACCGATCTTTTCTTCATCCAGCAATTTGGGAAGTGAACTGACTTCCACATTAGCTACACTAATTTTTTTTACTTTCATGGCTTCTTGTATTTCTATAAGTCAAACAAAAGTAATATATTTGTGATTAGTTTCACCTTAAACCCGATAAAAAGTGAAAAAATTAATTCTTTTATTTTTAATTATACTGAACATAGCCACGGTTCTTGCTCAAAAACAAAACATCACTTTCAACCATTTGACCACCGATGACGGTTTATCACAATTCTCTGTGAACAGTCTTTACGTGGACGAGCAAGGGGTACTTTGGATCGGTACGCGTGAAGGATTAAATCGTTACAACGGTAGCGATATTAAAACTTTCAAGCTACAGAAAAACAATCCGAACAGTCTGTTCTGCAATACAGTACTTCGTATTACGGGCGATCAGCAAGGAAAGGTCTTTCTGTTGTGTACGGAAGGTGTTGCCGAATTCGATCTAATCACGCAGAAATTTACAACACTTCTGCAAGGGAACGTCACCAGTATTTACTTCAATAAACGTCTCTTTATCGGAAAAAAAGACGAAGTATACGTATACAACAAAGAGACACGGAATTTCGACCTTTCCTATCATCTGGCGGGCAAAGACATCTCTATTTCCTGCCTTCACCTCGACGATGAAGGTAGTCTGTGGATGGGAACCGATAACAGTGGGGTCTACAAATTAGACAAAGAAAAAGTACTCACTCATCCCATTGAAAAAGGGAATACAACGAGTATCTATCAGGATTCCTCAGGCGAATTATGGATAGGGAGCTGGGAATACGGATTATACCATGTGGACAAAGACGGTGTTATACACAACATGCGCCACGACCCGCAAAATCCCAACAGTATTGCATCCGATTTTGTAAGAGATTGCTGTGAAGATAATAACGGTAACATATGGATAGGTACCTTCAAAGGGCTGAACCGTTATCAGAAAAGTATCGGGCGCTTCGACAATTATGTAGCAAACAATGATACGGAAAGCCTTACACACTCCTCTATCTGGTGTATTGTAAAAGATGCCCAAGGAACTTTATGGTTGGGTACTTATTTCGGAGGTGTCAATTACTTTAATCCGGAATACGAAATTTATACCCGATACAAGGCAACCGATACAGAACAAGAAGGATTGAGCAGCCCCATCATCGGCCGTATGATAGAAGACAAGAACGGAAACTTGTGGATATGCACAGAAGGAGGCGGCGTGAACGTTTATGACAGAAAAAAAGGAATTTTTCAATGGTTCCGCCATGAAGAAAGAAAAAATAGTATCTCACACAACAACGTCAAAGCGATCTATTATGATGAAAAGGCAGAAAAGATGTGGATAGGCACTCACTTGGGCGGACTCAACAAGCTGGATTTGCGCACCAATACCTTCACCCATTACCGGATGAAAGAAGACGATCCGAATTCATTACCTTCGGACATTATCCGGGACATAACCCCCTATCGCGACCAACTGATTATAGGTACCCAAAACGGAGTATGCCTTTTCGATCCGGCAACAGGTATCTGCCGGCAACTATTTAAGGATACCAAAGAGGGACAAGCCATAAGGATGGTAGCAGATCTTTTTATGGATAAAGACAGCACGTTATGGATTGCCGCGACGGGCGAAGGTGTATACAGCTACCGTTTCGATACCGACCTGTTAACCAACTATCGTCACGACCCGGAAATATCCGGTAGTCTCAGCAACAACAATGTAAACAGCATTATGCAAGACAGCCGAGGCCGTCTGTGGTTTTCCACCTCCGGTAGCGGACTTGATTTGTATCATAAGGAAAACAACAGTTTCGAGAACTTCGACATGCAGAAAAACGGGCTCTCCAGTGATTGTGTTTATGAAGTGTGCGAATCCTCTTTTGAACAAAACAGTTTGCTGCTCATTACCAATCAAGGATTCTCCAAATTCGATGTTCCTAACAAGACATTTCATAATTACAGTATTGAAAACGGATTCCCGCTAACAGCCGTCAATGAAAACGCACTCTATATAACCCGTGACGGTGACGTGTTTTTGGGTGGGGTACAGGGAATGATATCTTTTCACGAGAAAAAACTCTATTTTACACCTAAATCATATAATATTCTTCTATCACGCCTGATTGTTAACGGAAAAGAGGTTACTCCGGATGACGAAACAGGGATTCTACAATATGCCCTCTCATATACGCAAGAAATCACCTTAGAAGCCGACCAGAATATCTTCAGCATAGGCTATACCACCTCCAATTATATTTCGGCCAACCGAGATAAAATACTTTACCGCCTTGAAGGATTCTCTAACGAATGGAGCAGCGTGCAACGCGGACAAAATATCATCACATATACAAACCTAAACCCGGGAAACTATACATTCGTAGTCAAAACACACCGGGATGAAATCAAAGAAACCAGATTAAAAATACGGATACTGCCTCCCTGGTATGAAACCTGGTGGGCTTATCTCATCTATATAATATCAGTAGGAAGTTTATTGCTGTATCTTATTCATGCCTACAACTCCAGAATCCGTCTACGCGAATCTCTCAAATACGAAAAAAAGCATATTGAAGATCTGGAAGCACTCAATCAATCCAAATTGCGCTTCTTTACCAATATTTCCCATGAGTTCCGTACTCCGCTCACACTGATCGTAGGCCAGATAGAAACCCTGTTACAAGTGCAAACTTTCACCCCTAACGTATACAATAAAATACTAAGAATTTACAAAAGTAGTTTACAGTTGCGGGAATTGATAAGCGAACTTTTGGATTTCCGGAAACAGGAACAGGGGCATATGAAAATTAAGGTAAGCAAACATAACCTGGTAACATTCCTTTATGAAAACTACCTGCTTTTTCTGGAATATGCCAGCAGCAAAAAGATAAACTTTAACTTTAAGAAGGAAGCAGAGGATATTGAAGTATGGTATGACCAGAAACAAATACAAAAAGTTATCAATAACCTGCTCTCCAATGCTTTGAAACATACCAAGGCAGAAGACACCATCTCGATCAGTGTGAAAAAGCAAAAAGGAAATGCAATTATTGAAATACAGGATACAGGATCGGGTATCGACGCTACCGAAATAGATAAAATATTCGATCGTTTCTATCAAACCGAACAACTCGATTCATTAGCTGTAGGTGCAGGAACCGGAATTGGCCTGGCATTAACAAAAGGCATCATCGAATTGCACCACGGAACAATTTCCGTGGAAAGTGAACTCGGAAAAGGCAGTAATTTCATCATCACGTTAAAGTTGGGCAACGGACATTTCGAACCGGATCAAATTTCTCTGAAAGAAGAAATCGTGCAACAACAAGAGCCTCTGCACCCCGGTGTCTCCGCTATAATGGCCGAAGCTGCCCTCGATAATGACATCATCCCTTCACAGCCCTCAGATGCAAAAATGCTTATTGTTGAAGACGACGCTTCTATCCGTGAGATGTTAGCCGACATATTCCGGACATTCTACCAAGTTATCACCGCTTCGGATGGTGTAGAAGCCATGGAATTGGTGGAGAAAGAGATGCCGAGCATCGTATTGAGTGATGTAGTAATGCCACGTATGTCTGGTACTGAGTTGTGCAAACAAATAAAAAAAGAGTTCAACACATGTCACATCCCTGTTGTTTTGCTTACAGCACGAACTGCGGTAGAGCACACTGTAGAAGGCCTTCGAATCGGTGCAGACGACTACATTACGAAGCCTTTCAACATCAATATACTGGTGTCACGCTGTAACAATTTAGTTAACTCCCGCATCCAGTTACAGGAAAAATTCACCAGACAACCGCAAGCCTTTGCACAAATCCTGGCTACTAATCCAATGGATAAAGAAATGCTGGACCGTGCCATGGAAATTATAGAGAAATATTTGGATGATTCGGAGTTCAATGTCAACACCTTTGCCCGGGAAATGGGTATGGCCCGTACCAACCTGTTTAGCAAGCTAAAAGCTGTAACCGGACAAACGCCAAACGACTTTATTCTGACCATTCGTCTGAAAAAAGGAGCTATCATGTTACGAAGCAATCCGGAACTGAATATTACGGAAATCTCTGACAGAGTAGGTTTCTCTTCCTCTCGATATTTCAGTAAATGTTTCAAAGATGTATACCATGTTAGCCCGATGAGCTATCGAAAAGGAAAAGAAAGCGAAGATGAGGAATAAAGGAAGAGGGGAGATTTGAGAAGGGAGAAGTACTATTGTGCAGCATGATAGCGCAGCCTACTTCTCCCCTCTCAAATCTCCTTTCTCCCTTTATTATGTACTTTTCTTGCCTATAATTCGGACTTCATTAGCCTATATTCTTCCTTATTTGGGGGTATCTTTGCATATATTAAAAGAACAAAGAAATCCTTAGATAAGAAAAGATCATGAAACAAATCTTGTATACTTTATCCTTATTACCCGGTGTTGCTCTAATAAGTAGCTGCGGAAATGCAACCAGCAAAGAAACAAGAAATCACAAACAACAAAAACCTAATATCATCTACATTTTCGCCGACGATCTCGGCATCGGTGATCTTAGTTGTTATGGAGCAACCCAAATCAGTACTCCAAATATCGACCGTTTGGCCGGACAAGGTGTCCAGTTCACCAATGCTTACGCTACATCAGCCACCAGTACCCCTTCACGCTTCGGCCTATTAACCGGAATGTATCCCTGGCGACAGGAAAACACCGGTATCGCCCCGGGAAATTCAGAGCTGATTATCGATACAGCCTGTGTCACTATGGCCGATATGATGAAAGATGCAGGCTATACTACCGGAGTAGTAGGCAAATGGCATCTCGGTTTAGGGCCTAAAGGAGGTACCGACTTCAACAAACAAATTTCTCCCAATGCACAAGATATCGGTTTCGACTACGAATTCGTGATTCCTGCCACGGTAGACCGTGTCCCCTGTGTATTTGTAGAGAACGGACGCGTAGTGGGGCTCGATCCTAACGATCCAATAACGGTAAATTATCAGCATAAAGTAGGGAATTGGCCCACAGGTGAAGAAAATCCGGAACTGGTTACTCTTAAACCCAGCCAAGGACACAATAACACCATTATTAACGGTATCCCACGTATCGGATGGATGACAGGAGGAAAATCCGCCCTCTGGAAAGACGAAGATATTGCCGATATCATCACCAACAAAGCCAAACAATTCATTTCTAAGCATAAAAACGAACCTTTCTTCTTATACATGGGTACCCAAGATGTACATGTCCCCCGAGTACCCCACCCTCGTTTTGCAGGAAAAAGTGGCTTAGGTACTCGTGGCGATGTCATCTTACAGTTAGACTGGACTATTGGAGAAATCATGAATACACTGGACAGTCTGAACCTGGCAGACAATACAATGTTGATTTTTACAAGTGACAACGGTCCGGTTATTGACGACGGATATCAAGACCAAGCCCTCGAAATGTTGAACGGACATACCCCGATGGGTATCTACAGAGGAGGCAAATATAGTGCCTATGAAGCCGGCACGCGTATTCCATTTATTATCCGTTGGCCTGCGGGTATCAAACCAAGCAAACAACAGGCCCTTTTTTCACAAATTGACGTTTATGCCTCTCTTGCCGCCTTACTGAAACAACCTTTACGGAAAGGGGCAGCGCCCGACAGCCAAGAACACCTAAGGGTATTGCTTGGCAAAGAAGCCGGTAATCGCGATTATGTGGTACAACAAAACCTGAACAACACCCTTGCCATCGTAAAAGGACAATGGAAATATATTGAACCCAGCGACGGACCAGCCATTGAATATTGGACAAAAATAGAACTGGGTAACGACAAACAGCCACAACTATACAATTTATCATCTGATCCTGCAGAAAAACAGAACGTAGCCGATGAGTACCCGGAAATTGTGAAGCAATTGTCCACCTTATTGGAAGAAGTAAAAAAATAGAATTCCTCTATTACATTCACTCTTAATTCTAAAAAAAATGAATCTGTTATTAAAGAAAAAACTGTTTATACTCTTGGTTGTCCTGAGTTGTACTTCCAATCAATTCATCCTTGCACAACCAACCCATACTACAACAGAAACGCGACTAAACTGGTGGCGTGAAGCCCGATTCGGTTTATTCATTCATTGGGGATTATATTCTGTAGCTGCCGGCCAATGGAACGGCAAAGACATAGATGGTATCGGTGAATGGATACAGAACTTTGCCAAAATACCTAACAGTGAATACAATAAGCTAACCAAAGATTTCACACTTCTGAACTATCATCCGGAAGAATGGGTCGCATTAGCCAAACAAGCTGGTACCAAATATATCGTTTTCACAGCAAAGCATCACGATGGATTCGCTCTTTATCCAAGTGATGCCAGTGAGTTCAATATAAGAATGACACCATATCAAGAAGACCCGTTAAAACAATTGATTACAGCTTGTCGAAAGGCCGGAATTAAAGTCGGAATTTACTATTCACATCGTCAGGACTGGCACGAAGAGGATGCAGCCGTTATGTCTAATGAATACGATGGACACTATGGAAAACCGAAATCAGAAGTCAAACCCAACCTCGACAGGTACATTCGACATAAAGCGCTCCCACAGATACGTGAACTGCTGACACGGTATGGCAATATTGACTTAATATGGTACGATACCCCTTTCGATCTGACCCTTGAACAAAGCCAGATATTTGTCAATGTGATACGAGAGTTACAGCCAAACTGTATTATCAATGGGCGTGTAGGATACAACCTGGGAGATTATGGACCATTGGGAGACAATGAAATGCCTTGTAGCAAAGCAACAACCGATCTGGAAATGGTGGCAACCTTAAATCATACTTGGGGATATAAAAAGAACGACAACCATTGGAAAGGGAAAAAAGAGATTCTCTGTTCCTTGATCGAATCTGCAAGCCGCAATATTAATTATATGGTTAATATCGGTCCGATGGCAGACGGTACAATACCTACGCCAAGTGTGGATATTCTAAAATTTGTAGGTAACTGGATGGCAGTAAACTCCGAATCCATTTATGGTACAGAAGGTAATCCATTCAATGATAATTTCCCTTGGGGCTATGTCACCCGTAAAGAAAATAATCTATACCTGCACCTGACACAATGTCCGCAAAACAATTGTATATTGCTAAAAGGCTTACATTCAGACATCCGGCAAGCGATGATACTGGCAACTCAACAACCATTAACCGTTGCTAACCGGCAATCCGTCAAAACAATCACAATCCCTGATGGACTGGACTATGAAAAAATTCCGGTTATCAAACTTGTCTGCGAAACTCCAATAAAAACAGATACCAGAAACTTAATGAATGAAGGAATTATCTCCATTCCGGCAGCATCAGGAACAGTTAAGGCCGGCCAAAAGGGAAAAATAACTTTCGCAGAAGGAGGAACGACCGAAAATTTCAACCCGCAAACCGGCAGCCTATTGTTAGAATGTGAAATAGACATTCCCGGAGAGTATGAAGTAAAGCTATATACCAGTCGCCACTGGAGAAAATCATTTGCAGAAGGAACATTTGTTACCTTAAAAACAGGAGACAATATTCTCAGTAACCGCCTGCTTAAAAAAGACGGCGAACTGGCCAATGTACGCCAGAACTCTTATCCGGAAACTTGGAGTACCATCGGTACTGTTACATTCCCCAAAGAAGGTACGCAGAAAATAGAACTTTCTATCGACAAAATCGGAACATTCACCCGGCTCGGTCATTTTGGAGAAGACCTTCAAGGTGAAAGTGAAAATAATATACGAATCATGAAAATAGAATTAATCTACAAAACACAATAATTATTTTATCACTAAAGCCCTATTCATATGACAAAATATCAATCATTCAAAAATGGCCTTTGCGCCACCATTATGGCCATCAGCCCGATTTTACTATCAGCCCAATTAGTGAAACATGACAGACTGTTGTCCTTCGAATCAACAGAAGTACCTTCATTCGTCGCCGGTATTCATTCTGATTTATCTATCTCCGGTCAACATTATAAAGACGGTACACAATCGCTCCAATGGAAATTCCAGCCGGGAGGAAGCATTATTATCCATAAGGATTTGAAATTTGAAAAGAAAGATCCGACAGGAACGGACAAATATCTGTCAGTCTTTGTGGTATGGATATATAACGAAAAACCGATAGACAAAACGCTTCAATTCGAATTTCAAAAAGACGGAAAGACCTGTAGCTCATTTCCTTTCGGATTGAACTTTCATGGATGGCGTGCTGCCTGGGTTTCTTACGAAAGAGACATGAAAGGCACTCCGGAAGAAGGTATGAACGAAATACGGATCACAGCTCCCGATGTGGCAGGGGAGATTTATATCGACCATCTGCTCACCGCTGCCAAAATGGATCATCGCTACCAGACAGCCGACTTACAAGTTCCATTCGTGAACAAAGAGACCGGTAATCACTGGTTGTTCGCTCTGAAATATTCCAGACTGACTCCGGATATTCCATTGGAAGCAACCGTCAGCAACACTCAGAAACAAGAAATTGAAATCATAGAAAAACGCTTAAGAGAAATAATCTGTCCTCCGGGCGAAGTTACCTCACAAACAATAGCCAACTTACGCAAAGCTTACGAACATTATGGCATCGTATACAAAGACGGAAAAGTTGCCGGACTCCCTCTCTTTTATGGGCGGGCAGCCGAAGCCTACGAACGTATCCTCCCGAATTGGAAAGGCAACTTAATGGCTGCCAACAATATGGATGTAAGCAGTTTTTTCAATCTGATGAACAGAATAGCCGTAGCCTATAACAATACAACAAATCCTCAAGATAAAGCAGTGCTTAAACAAATGTTCATAGCCATGTACGACCATATCACAGATCAGGGAGTAGCTTATGGCAGTTGTTTGGGCAATATCACTCACTACGGTTATAGTTTCCGTACTTTCTTCACCGCCTATTTCCTGATGAAAGAAGTATTCAAAGAGATAGGTAAACAAGAAGAAGCGGAAAAAGCAATGCTCTGGTACTCGACAGTGAACGACGTATACAATAAACCCCAAACAGCAGGGATTGATATCGACTTCTTCAATACCCTCAGTACCGGACGTATCGCCAGCATCCTGTTTATGGAAGACACACCGGAAAAAGTACAATATCTAAAATCTTTTTCACGTTGGATCGATAACGGCTGTTTACCGGCAGAAGGTTTGAATGATGCCTTTAAAGCAGACGGCTCTGCCTATCATCATTGCAACAATTATCCGGCATATGCCACAGGTGGACTAACAGGAGCTACAAATATGATTTATCTATTGAGTCACACAGGATTCGCCGTTTCTGAATTGGCCCACCAAACGGTCAAAGAAGTACTTCTCACCATGCGTTTCTATTGCAACAAACGGAGTTTTCCTCTCTCCATGTCCGGCCGGCATCCAAATGGAAAAGGAGAATTAATTCCCAGCCATTATGCCATTATGGCTCTCGCCGGTTCTCCTGACCGACACCAAGAAATAGATACCGCCATGGCCGGTGCTTATTTGCGCCTGACAGAGAAGCCCTATAAACGCAGTAAACAGGAAGAACTATTTACGGACTTGCTGTCCGCTAAAGGATTCACCCCGGAACAAACTCCCGAAGGAAATAAGGCAATGGGATATGCCTGTGTATCGGTACAACGCCGCAACAACTGGTCTGCAGTAGCCCGCGGACATTCCCGCTATTTATGGGCTGCCGAACATTACCGGGGTGCAAACCTTTTCGGACGCTACCTGGCTCATGGCAGCTTGCAAATCATGACAGCTCCCCAAGGAGAAGAGGTATCCTCTACCAGTGGAGGATGGCAGGAAGAAGGATTCGACTGGGGACGCATACCGGGCACAACAGCCATCCATCTCCCGGTAGACCAATTGGAAGCCAACATCCTCAATGTAGATGTTTTCTCAGGATATGAAGAAATGCTGTACTCAGACGAAGCATTCGCAGGAGGGATTTCACAAGAACACCGCAACGGAGCATTCGGGATGAAACTTCACGAACATGATAAATACAACGGTTCCCATCGTGCCCGTAAATCATTCCATTTCTTCGACGGAACAATCGTATGTCTTGGTTCGGATATCGAAAATACAAACAGTGAATACCCTACGGAAACAACCATCTTCCAGCTTGCCGTAAAAAACGATGCCGACCGCAATTTCTGGAAGAACTATAAAGAAAATGAAAAATACTGGATAGACCCTGTCGGAACAGGCTACTACACTCCTGTAACAACCCAATTCGAAAAAAATTTCCCGCAATACTCCCGTATGCAAAACACCGGCGAAAAGACTCAAGGAGATTGGGTTTCGCTAACCATTGACCATGGGAAAGCTCCCCAAAACGCTTCTTATGAATACGCCATCCTTCCCTGCACCAACCAGGCTGAGATGAGTGCATTTGCCAAAAAGCCGTCGTACAAAGTACTGCAAAAAGACCGTAATGCACACATCGTACGCGATTTGAAAAGCAATACGACCTCTTATGTTTTATTCGAAACTCCGGACGCACTGCCAAAAGGACTCATACAGAAAGCAGATACTTCCTGTCTCATCTTATTACGTGAGAATAAAAAAGAAGCAGTGCTCACCGTATGCCAACCGGACCTCGCACTGTATCGGGGCCCTTCAGACGATATATACGATGAAAAGGGAAAACGTATCGAGCGCAGCATTTATTCCCGTCCCTGGATAGGAAACCCGAGCCAACCCATACCAGTACATATCGAACTGAAAGGAAAGTGGGAAATGGACAAAACTCCTTACTGCAAAATCCTCTCTTCGGATAACAAAAAAACCGTATTGGAATTCACTTGTACGGATGCAGCAAGTTTGGAAATAAAGCTTCACAAAAAATAAAATCAAACAAAGTAAAACATGAAAAGCCAAATCTTATTTATCGCATATCTTTTGATAGGAACTGCCCTATATGCCCAAACCTTGCAAGAGGTACAACAAAAAAAAGCAGAATCACAAAACCCGTTGTTTCATAAACTCGGGAAAGCCTACAAAACACCAGCCTTCGAATGTGAAGGCTGGTGGGTATGGGGAAGTTCTGTCATCAAAGGAGAAGATGGCAAATACCATATGTTCGTATCCCGCTTTCCTAAGTCTCTTCCTTTCCATCCGGGATGGATGGTAGCTTCGGAAATCGTACATGCAACCAGCGATGTTCCACAAGGACCTTACCAGCTCTCGGACATTGCATTAAAAGAAAGAGGTGCCCAATATTGGGACGGACGTTCTGCTCACAATCCCCGAATTTTAAAAAGCGGAGATACTTATTATTTGATCTATATGGGATCTACCCACCCTTTTGACACTCCTACAGCCGAACAACTTACATTGGAAAGCCCGTGGTGCATCGTGGCCCGTAGCAATAAAAGAGTAGGTATCGCCAAATCAAAATCACTCTACGGCCCATGGACACGTCTGGATGAACCCATATTGAAGACCAAGCCCAACACCTTTTATAGTTTTCTGACATCAAACCCCTCTCCTATTGTAGAAGAAGACGGATCGGTAACAATGATATTTAAAGGAAGAGAATATATCGGTAATGACAAATACTCTGATATGGCATTAGGAATCGCTAAAGCAAAACACATAGAAGGCCCTTATGAAGTGCAGAACAACAATCAGCCCATCTTTCAAGTAAACGGCCAGGGAGAAGCCGAAGATCCGTTCCTATGGAAAGATAAAGAAGGATATCATATCATCTTCAAAGACCATGTAGGAAAATATACGGTTGAATCCAAAGCCGGAGCAATGGCACACTCCAAAGATGCTATTCGCTGGACAGTAGATAAGGATGCACAAGCTTACTCCAAAACCGTGGAATGGGAAGATGGCACAGTTACAACTCAAGGACAATTAGAACGCCCGTTCATCTTGTTTGAAAATGACAAACCTGCCTATATATTTTTCGCAACAATGGATGGTCCCGGAGGATTTGATAATGCAACACGGTCATGGAACATGGTAATTCCGATTGCAAAATAGCAAGACAAAAAAACGAATTCACCTCGTACCCAGAAAGAGAGTCATAAGATCTTTTTGGGTTACCTTTATTTCTCTACAAAAAGGCAGTAAGAAACGAGCTATATCAACATAAAATCAGAAGATATACACTTCTTTCGAAAAATGAGATCGAAGATACAATGTTAAGTTTTCATTCAATTAAAGCCAAATAAAAACACCAAAGGGTTGTCCGTATAAGAAATATTCTTTAGTTTTGTCCGATATTTCAAATTTCGGTTATACTTGTTTGGTTCTGTTGAACCAATTCAAGCGGAAGTATAGAATCTTATGGATCAATTCGGCTGTATGAAATCTTCTCTATATTACTTGATTTTTGCCTTTTGGTATATCATCTCTTTATTGCCATTGAGATTGCTTTATATATTCTCTGATTTGCTTTATTTTCCTCTTTATTATTGCATCCGTTACCGGCGGAAAGTCGTTCGGCAAAACTTAATCTCTTCATTCCCGGAGAAAAGCTTAAATGAGATTTTATGCATTGAAAAAAGATTTTATTCTTATTTCTGTGATTATCTGATGGAAACGGTGAAATTATTCTCCATGAGTAAAAAACAGATGCAAAAACGAATGTATTTCGAAGGAATCGAGCAGATTACAGAAGCTTTCCAAGCAGGTCGTTCTTGTTCGGTATACTTAGGGCATTATTGTAATTGGGAATGGATCAGTTCGCTTCCTATGCATTTGGGCAATGCAGGGATTAGCGCACAAATTTATCATCCATTGGAGAATAAGGCTTTTGACCGGCTTTTCCTATACATGCGCGGACGCTTCGGAGCTACATCCATACAAATGGACGACACTTTCCGAACCATTTTAGGCTGGAAAAAAAAGGGGCAAAAAAGTATCGTAGGTTACATATCAGACCAAGTTCCCGGATACAATAACATCCATTATTGGACAGATTTCCTTAATCATGACACACCGGTGTTTACCGGTGCTGAGCGAATCTCCAGAATAGCAGATTGCGTAATCTTTTATCTGGACGTATACCGTCCTCAAAGAGGATATTACAAGGCTCGCTTTCTAAAAATAGCCGACTCAACGAAAAACCTGCCCCAATTTCAGGTAACTGAACAATATTTCCGTTTATTGGAAAAAACAATTCAACGCGAACCGCCATATTGGCTTTGGTCGCATAAACGCTGGAAACGTACACGTGAAATATATAATCAGCTCTATCCGAAAGAAATACAGGAAAAAAAACTTAGCCGGCTTTAATTCCGTGACAAGAAGCCGTCTATACGGAAATACGGCTTAAATAGAAAAACAGCAATGTTCTGAATTTCCGCAATGGATTTTCCGTCAGTTTATTGATATAAGTTACAAATGGGTTCTCCACAGGGCTGCTCATGTCTGCCCCACGGATACCTTCTGCTGAAATTCGGGATGCCAATACTGCCTGCCCACCCGAAAGTCTTTTTTCCATCCTTTCCGGTATCAGATAATATCGTCGCAAATCTTTCGACATGCAAATACAACCGGTCAACACTGCCTGGTCATGCCTATGTTCTTTAACAGAAGGATTTTCCTTAAAGCGCTCGTCTTGATGAATATCAATAAACAGGTGAGGATGGGTTGTTGCCAATTGATACCATCGCTTTATCACTTCATTACTTTTTGTCTTTTTTATCATGAAAAAAGTAGCTTGTATCTGATAGGCATTTCTCCATAGACTATTATTCGGATTGAAAAAAGTAAATACTTCCTTTTTACACCATTTCTTGTTCTTGCCCTTCGTTATAAAGAAAATGGCCTCTTTTCTTTTAAGTATTCGAAAATAGTCTTTCCAATCCGTATGCCTCAACAAAGTACATCCGGCATCAGCATACACAATGATATCCCCCTCATCAACCTTGCTCAAAGCATCAAAAAGAACATACGGTTTCCATAACCAATACCCGCCTCCCCTTTCGTATTGTCTTACATATTCTTGAAACAAATCCGGAAGTAATTTATCGTTGTAAAGATGAATTTCATCAAAAATCTCCAATGCCTCCGCTTCTTTTTTTATCCGTTGCAAGGAATCTTTATACTTCTGATCACCATATGTAATGAAAACCTTCTTCATTGTAAAATGTTTCAAAAAATTAAATCAGCATCATTGTTTTTATATATTTTATTATTGTATAAAAACACTACAAACATTCAAATCCAATATCTTTTTACAAAGATAGTTAAAACAATAACATATTATAAAATATAGATGAAAAACAAATAAATTTCATCTTATATTCATCTATCATTGTATCCAATTGTAAAATTTGACACCTAACAACTAACCATTTCATTCTCATCGGGGATATTTAGAAAGAGAAATATGATAAAAACACGTATCCAATATCAAATTAAAAACATATCTGTAATAACAATAACAAGGTTATATAAAAACAAAAACCGACCCTTTCGGGCCGGTTTCAATCATAGGTTAGAAGAATTACGAAATCGAAAGGTTATCGAATCATAACCTTTTCCGTTTTATCATTGATTTTCACGATATAGCATCCCTGTTGTTCAAGAGTGAAACGTGCCGTACCATCTACATCAACCGTTTTAACGGCTTGTCCGGCAACATCATACACAACTGCCGTTCCTACAGCATTCACAACGAAAACATCGTTTCCTGCCGTATAAACTTTGGTCTGTACAGATTGCTCTACATTTCCTATACCCACGGCGTCTTTATCAATCAGTTCAATGTACACCGGTTCACCTTCGGCAAGGGTCAAGGTTATCATTGTCGTATTATCACTCTGAGGAGTAACTACAACTCCATCGACATCCTGACTCAATACCCATTCTCCATCGACAACGATATTTGTCTCTGTAGGAGTAGCTACCCAACCATAAGTTTCATCATCCTTCGGACGTAAATTAGGATTCGCCACTGCTAATGAAAGCGTTTTCTTTTCAGTATCCAGTTTTTCCATCAACAGCATCTCTGAACCGGTAGATTTCACACAACCGAAATTCAAATCACTCATAGCAGTAAAGATAGAATAAGCTGTAACATTAGCAGGCTTGTAAGTCAGAGCATGCAATTTCTCATTTTGAGCTTTTATCTCAAAAATTTCCCCGCCATTATTAGCCATCTTAGCAGCCAATTGAGTCATATCCGTAGTATTCGTTGCCGGAACAGCCACAAATACATATTTTTTATCGGAAGTCTTTACACCATGATCAATATAAGCTTTAGCAGCAGTTACAGTAACAGGACTATCCACATTGTCACCTGTCTCGTTCGGAGACTCTTGTTCACCATGCTTAATAACGATCGGATCGTTTCCTTTCGGCACGAAATAACCGGTACCTTGAGGTGTTAGCATCCATAAATCAGCAGACGAATCATTTGTTTTAGCTTCCGCACCGGCCGGCATTGTCTCACCATTTATTATCAGATCACCACTAACATCAGAATCAATACCCTGGAATAAGTTAGTTGCAGTAATCATATCATCACTATACGAACCGGATGCAGAGATATTGCTACCTAAGCTGATCAACATTCCATCAAATGCATATACAGACTTTTTAAAGGTCAGATTAGTCGGAGTGAAACGCTGGCTTCCCCAAGAATCATCCTGATCAAATTCTGCTCCGAACATACCACAATCTTTCCAAGCCAATGCACCGGCAAAGTTCGTCGTTTTGGAATATTGGTCGAAACGATCGGTTACATTCTTATTCGGCATCATTTCTTTCCACGAAGTATAATGTACGGTAGTTGAACCGGCTTCTACATTCCAATCCCATCCACCAGTTTCTTTAGTTGTACTGTTATCATTGTCTTTTTTCGGGAAACCGGAATTCTCCATAGCCCCGTCATACATTATCTCAAGAGTTCCATGAGCCTGATAACGACCAAAACGATTCGTTTTACTATAAATCTCACCACCCCAGAATTTTGTAGTCGGACAACGCATGGTAGCCACCCAATTATCCTGACGGTAAATACCGGCCGGACTATAATTAAATTGATAGAAACCATCCATATCTGCCTTGTTGACTCCAGAATAGAAATCTTCCATAAAGAAATAATTGTATTGAGAAGCTAACTCTGAGTCAATACCAGTACCCATAATATCGCCACCAACTTCTACCAGTGTCTTGAACAAGTCTTTTGTAAAAGTCATTTCTGTACCACCTACCAATGGATGGCGTCCAGCCAAACTATTGGCAGAAAGTTGTATCTTGCCATCTTCAGATTTTGTAGACATGATATACATTGATACTACCGCTTTTTTAATACGTTCATATGCATCCTGGTTGATTCTGAAGCAAGTACCTTTAAGTTTTCCTATATATTCTACCCAACTTCTATATGCATACATATAATTATTATAATGGGTGTTGTGATGGAATCCCGTTCCATCCGGCTTCAAAATATCATTCGACCCCGGAGAGTATTCACTAGCATTTTCTAACAATCTCGTTAATGCTTTCATATTTTCAATTGCTACATCTTGATCCGGATAATTGGCAGCACATCCATACAAATGTGGCAAGAAATTATAAATATAATCTGAACTCTGGTTAGGGAGCGTGTATTCTAATGGTGCATAAGCCAAATTAAATTCCACAATCCACTTCACTGCTTTGATAATTTCAACTTTCTGTGCTTCCGTATAAGCATTCATCGCATTAAGGAAACCTGCAGGAATTGCTTTTACATTTGTATAATCACTATAAGTAAGTCCACTGAAATTATATAAGAGTCCTTGATCTATTATATGATCAACCAGATTATTAAATGCAGTTTTTACCTGTTGGTTACTAATAGATGCAGCTAAAATTTCAACATCAGAAGATAACTCATTTAAATAATCCAAAGTCAACTCTTTAGGAGTAGGCATCACATCACCAGACACAGTACCATCACTATTTCTCACAATATTCATTGCAGAAACTTTACTAAGCAACTCCCTGATCTTACCGGTATTACCAGTTGGGGTTCTACCAAAGCCCAATTTCAATGTATTGAAATCACTTATTTCCATATCAGTTGCCTTTTCCGGGATTATATCTGCGCCAAAAGCATACACCTTCAACAAACGTGAATTATCTTCACTGAGATAGGCTGCATCCAATACCATCATGTCCGGATATTGACGTTTACTATCCACTACAGCATTAAAATCTACATTGTCAAAAAATATCTTTTGCCCATCGCCCTCTTTTGCAGCATAAGTAAATCTTACTTTTTTCACTTTTCCATTAGCTTTATTCTCATATTCATTATATGGGCGACTAAATTCACGCCATCCCTTAAAGTTTACGAGAATCGTAGCTCTCTTCACAACTTCATCGTCAGCATCCAGAAACTCTGTATAAATAGTATCATTATTAGCATTCATACTATAGATATTAAAGAATGCTGCATTTTGATCACTAACGGTCAAATTATCACTAAACCCAATCTCCACTGTTGCTTTATCAGCAGCGTCCCAACATAAAGACTGCACTCCTTTCTTAAAATGCTCTTTAGTTAGACTAAGTTCACTTCCTACAGCTTTCCATTCCGTAGGAACTACCGTTTCCTCAAAGTCATATTGAATAATCAACTTCTGATCTTCATCATCAATATCAGCAATTTTCGCAAAACTTACATTATCAATATAAACTGTGGCATTTTCCTTATTACCTAAAAAACAAATATTCAAATTAGTCAAATCAATATCTGTTGCATTCTTCACAATCCCTTGATCAAATGTCCACTGGTACATACTATTAGCAGTCTTTGACAAGTTAAAGTCCACATAGTATTCTTTCCATGTATCTGTTAAAGTAAAACTTTGCCAGCATCCGTACCAACTTTGAGTTGGATCACTCGGTTTCCCAGTTTCCTTGATAAAGAACTTATTTACATTACTATTATTTTCATCCGTAGCACGTGTATAAACTCTTAATTGGCCACCGTCATCCGAACGTCCCAAAAATGAAAAGCGGTAAATCCCAAGGGGAACAGTACCATCAATACGCTGAGATAAAACAGTCGTATACCAAGAAGAAGTTTTTCCAGTAATAGCAGCCACCTTACCTTGTGTTGTATCGTCACTCACACCAATAGTTACAACATTTGTTTCATATTGATCTTTATAAGCAACCCATTGCCCACAAACAGTAGGTTCTTCCAACTGTAAAGTTAAATCTGGATTAGATTCAAAATCTGCATCCTTTACCAAGTTTTCACCTGGTTGGTCAGGGTCTTCCGGATCAGACATATCTTTGACAAGAGTAAGCGAAACACCATCAATTAATATTGTCTTATCTGCGATATCACCTTGAAAACAAATACTAAAATCGGTCAAGTCAATATCATCGGCATCAATAGCGTCACTCAAAGGTGCACTGTACATACTATTAATCGTTTTTGTAAAGTCAAATTCAACAGAATATTCAACCCATTCCGCAGTCAAAGCTGTACTATAAAAAGAACCATACCATTTTGATGAAGGATCAGAAGGTTTTCCAGTTTCCTTAATAAAGAATTTTTGTACATCTTTACCACCGGCATCCGTGGTACGAATATAAACCTTGGCCTTACCTCCATCTGTCGATTTACCCCAGAAAGAAAGTTTATAAATTCCCTTTTTAGCAGTAGTTTCAATTCTTTGTGCAAAAAATGAGGTATACCAAGAATAAGGTTTGCCTGTATAAGAACCGACTTTACCCCTAACTGCATCATCAGCAACAATATAACTGATATTATTTTTCTCATTTTTAGCATCTGTATACGTTACCCATTCGCCGAAAACAACTGGGGTCGCATCAAATGTCTTAGTAAAATCTGCATTTTCAAAATCAGAATCTTTAATCAACTCAGTTGGAGTCTCCGGATCCGGTTCTGATAAATCCTCCACTAATTCCAATTGTACATCATCAATCAAAATCGTTTTATCAGCAACATCACCTTGAAAACAAATACTAAAATTAGTCAGATCAGTCTCATCCGCATCAACAGCATCACTCAACGGCACGCTGTACATACTACCTATCGTCTTGGTAAAATCAAATTCTACAGAATATTCTGCCCATGTAGAAGTAAGTGAAGTATTGTAGTAAGAACCATACCATTTAGATGAAGGATCAGCCGGTTTACCGGTTTCTTTAATAAAGAATTTCTGCACATCTTTTCCATTTGCGTCAGTCAAACGAATAAAAACTTTAGCTTTACCTCCATCTGTCGATTTTCCCCAAAAAGAGAGTTTATAGATTCCTTTTTTAGCAACGGTTTCAATCCTCTGCGCAAAAAATGAAGTATACCAAGAATAAGGTTTGCCTGTAAAAGATCCAACTTTACCTCTCTCCAGATCATCTACTATATCATAAGAAGTAACATTCGTTTCTTTGGCATCTTTATAAGTTAACCATTCACCATATAAATAAGGTTCCGCATCGAATACTTTCGTAAAATCAGCATTATCAAAGCCAGAATCCTTTATCAGATTTACAGTTGTAGTTGAAGTTTGTGAGGTCTGTACCATCTCTTCATACCACATTACCGCATTAGGAGCAAACCATGCCGAGGCTAATCCGGCACAGCCCAAAAAGGACAGTGTTAAGAAAATGTTTTTCATAAATTTTATTGATTTTGTGAAGAAGTTACCCTTCATTAAAGGATAACTTCTTCGAATTATTTTCTAAAAAACGTAAGAATCGTTAACGAGGATTTTGGGTAAATCCACAAGATTGTACTTCCTCAGAAGGAAGAGGCATCAAATAAACATTTCTATTATCTTTAGTCACACCATAGCTATCAATCCCTTCCTTTATTCTTGGAGTGAACTGATTGGCATCCCAAACCTTTTCCGTTCTGACGAGTTGGAACCAACGTTTAAATTCACAAAAGAATTCCCAACCTCTTTCGTCAAATACCGCTTTATCAAACTCTTCTTCATCCAAATTCGGAGTTAAGGGATTATCAATACCACCCATAGCACGTTTACGAACTTTATTGATCTGCTCATAAGCAAATGTATTGGGTCCATGATCCGCCTTGTTCTGAGCCTCGGCGTACATTAACAAAACATCAGCATAACGATAAATAGGTGTTATACCCAACGACTGAGCAGAATTAACACCTCCATAATCACGATATTTATTAATAGCAGGAGATCTCATTGTCGTATTTTTAAAGCTAACTTTCCTTCTATTAATAATAAATTCATCTATAAAGTTAAACTCTTTACGCTCGTCCTCCGGATATCTTTCATAGAAACAGGAATCAGCTACATAATCAGACCAAGCCGACGTAGATTCTTCTGTAATATAATAAGATTTACCATAATTACTGTACATGTCCGTAGAATGATTCAATGCAAAGATATGTTCTTTATCATCACTTTTAGTAGCTTCTTTCCATAAATCCTCATAGTGATCAACAAGATCATAACCACCATCTTCTATTATTTCAAAAGCTTTATCTCTTGCATCTGCATAATACTGAGTTTGTTTCAACGGCCAACCCGCCATTGTCAAATAAACCTCTGCCAGACAAGCTTTAGCCGCCCATTTAGATACCGTAGAATTAGGAGCATCAGAAACACGACCTCGGTTAGGCAACAACGTTTCTGCTAATTGTAAATCAGGAACAATCAATTTCTTATAAATATCTTCTACACTATTTCGAGTAATTGTTGAATTACCCAAAAAATCTGTAGCACATTGTGAATCGGTAAACGCTGGTACGTCACCAAACCAACGAACTAAATTAAAATGAGCAAATGCTCTCATGAAGTAAGCCTCACCCAAATATTGTTTCTTTTCTTCCTCTGTCATTGAAGATGTTGCCGTCAGACCCTCAATCAACTGATTACTTCCTTGTATCAACTTATACATATTGTCCCACATTGTCATGAAGTCATTCTCCATACTCGCCATATCGACATGCAGTTGATCCCAATGAACACCACGTTTAGTATAAGAACCACAAGAAACATCATCAGCTCCCAACCCCATTAATATCGTACGACAATTGTATGCATAGTTACCTCCCCAAAGAGAAGTATATAAACCATTTGCCAAACTTGTCACATTTTCTTCTGTATATTCAATATTCTCAGGTGTAGGAAAACTTAAAGGCTCCTGAAGCAAATCAACACATCCGGTAAGTAATATACCACTAATCCCAAATGTTATAATTAGTTTTTTCATACTTTGTAATTTTAATTTTAGAATGCGAAATTAAGCCCTATCAAATAGTTGCGTCCATTAGGATAATATCCCCAATCGATACCAGAAGTCAGTGGACTTTTCAATGTTACCTCCGGATCAATTCCAGAATATCCCGTAAACAAGAATGGATTCTGGATAGATGCATAAATTCTAAGTTTACTAATGCCTGCCTTACTTAGGTTTGCATTCGACAAAGAATATCCCAATGTTATACTTTTCACCTTTACAAAATCACCTTTTTCCACAAACTGAGAGGAAGGAGTCAAAGCATTAATTCCCTTCACAAACCCTACAATATCCGTATTTTCATTCTCAGGAGTCCAACGATTAGCCCATTCCGGATTAGGACCTAAATTAATAAGTCCATTAGTAGCAAAACGAGCTTCCCGTGTATAATTATAAATATCAAACCCGTGTACTCCCATAATAAATATACCCAGATCAAAATTTTTATAAGTCAATGTATTATTCCATCCCCATTGGAAAGACGGCTGGCCATTACCAATAGCTGTTTGATCATCTTCTGTAATACCTTCAACCCCATCAATATCTTTAAACTTATACGATCCGGCTTCTGTTCCGGCAGGAGCATCCGCCAATTCCCAAGATTTCCATACACCATCACTTACATATCCCCACATTGTAGCCAGTTTTTTCCCTTTTACATTACGGAAATATTTATTTTCATAATTTCCACTAATAACCATATAAGATTTATCACTATAAAGTTCCTCAATAGTGCCTTCATTATGAGACAAAGTAATATTTGTATTCCAATTAAAATCTTTAGATACAATAGGATCAGCTCCAATCGTTATTTCAAAACCTTTATTCAGGATATGGGCAGCATTCTCCAATCTACTGGAAAAACCTGTATAATGTGGAGCATCTACCTCTAAAAGTACATCCTTACTCAACTTATGATATACGTCCAATGATACAGTCAAACGATTATTAAATGCACCGAAATCAATACCTCCATTCCATTGTTGCGTTCTTTCCCATCTCAGATTAGGAGTTCCGATGCGTTTAGTAGATAAAGCTAAATGATTCTGAGCATCTCTAGTAGCTTCTAATTCTGTATATGCCGAATATGGTTCTACTGCCTGATTACCAGTTTCACCATAGCCAACACGAAGTTTCAACTGACTCAAAAAATTGACATCACGCAAGAATCTTTCTTGTTTTGCATTCCACGCCAAAGCAACAGAAGGGAATTGTTCCCATCTATTATCTTTATCCAAACGAGAAGAACCATCATAACGCCAAGAAGCCGTCAACATATATCGGTCCATAAGTACATAGTTCACACGCCCCATCCAAGACATCATTGCTGTTTTCGTTCTTTCACCGGAAGCATACATCACATCACCTAAAGCTGTATTATTAGCACCTATTATCGTTGATACTAACCCGCCTTTAGCTTCAGTTTTATGAATAAAGTCATCAGAATACATTTGCTCAAACACAGCCGTAGCATTAATTCTATGATTTCTATTAAATTCTTTCACATAAGATAAAATATTCTGATTGGTCCAACTATAATTATGTGTACTAGTAGCAGTAGCACTTGTTTTATCTCCATTTGCCATCACAGTAGTATAACTATCTCTTCCATAAGTTGACCGAGATACATTATCTCCAAAAGTAAAACCTTGCGTCATTCTGAAAGTCAAACCTTTCAAAAGGGTTACATCAACATAACCTTGTATACGAGAAGTATATTTATAACCATCAGTATCTATTTCCCAAATATGTCCCATTGGATTATATTGGGGACCCGTCAAATTTGCATTATTATAATTTCCATCTTCATCTTTAGGCAAAATAGTATTGGGGAATATTAAAGATTCTATCAATACTCCACGATACTGACTGAAACGAGGACCTTGGCTTTTTGAATAATTACCCCAAAGATTAGCACCAAACTTTAGCCATGATTTAATCTCAGTATCAACCTTTAAACGATAATTATAGGTATCTGCACTTGAACTTTTAGCAGTACCTTGATTATTATTATAACTTCCAGAAAATAAAAATTTAGTTTTTTCACTACCGCCAGAGATGGAGAGTTCATGGTTATTCTCAATAGCAACATCACGGAAAACATTCCCTACGTAATCATATACATTTTCACCTCTATCAAAAGCGGCAATTTGCTCATCAGAATAAAAGCGATACGGCTCCCCTGTATCAGTAGCCGGATAAAGTGCCGCTCCATATTCATTTGCCACTCTTGCAAAATCACCGGGAGCCATAACATCAGGAAGACTATAAGGGGTCTTAAAATTCACATAACCACTGTATTCTACTCTTACTTTTCCTGCTTCCGGATTACGGGTTGTTACCAATATTACACCGTTAGCACCCCGAGAACCATATATAGCTGTAGCAGAAGCATCCTTCAAAACCTCAATAGAAGCAATATCCGAAGGATTCAATGAACTTAATGAACCTCCAATAAAACCATCGATTACTACTAACGGACCGCTATCTGCCTGCACGGAATTCATACCACGTACACGAATAGTAGAAGAAGATCCCGGTTGTCCAGAAGAAGAAACAATACTTACACCCGCCAAACGCCCCTGCAATGAAGAAGTTATATCAGCAGCAGGAGCATTTTTCAGAACCTCGCTACCTTTTACAGATGCAACAGCACCAGTTAAGTCTGATTTACGTTGTACACCATATCCGACAACCACAACTTCCTCTAAAGCTTGTGTATCGTCAACCAATTGTATGGTAAAACTCTTCTTACCTGCAACATTCACTTCCTGAGTTTTAAAACCAATATAAGAAATTACCAATGTAGCATTAGAAGGTACATTATCCAACTTGAAATTTCCATCAATATCCGTAATCGTACCACTTGTAGTCCCTTTTACCAAAACGGACGCCCCGATTACACTTTCTCCGAGACTATCAAGAACCTTACCTGTCACAGTAGAGTTCCCTTGTGCCAACGTAGTTTGTGTCAATAGAAAACTGACAACAAAAAAACAGACAAACTGCATCGACAATAAAATAACTTTCTTCATAGTGTTATAATTTTAAATTATTAAAAGGAAATACAAAGAACGGTATTGCATCATTACCGTTCTTTGTTATAGATAGAAGGTTATTATTTGATAATAACTTTAAATGCCTTAACTTGATTACCAGCCACTACTCTAACCAGATACAGTCCTTTTTCAGATACAATCATAGAGGAGTTACTACCTGCTCTAATTTCTTTAGACTCAAGCATCGCACCATTTATATTATAAAGAGTAGTATAACCATCTTTTTCCGACAAAACATAAATGATACCGTCTTCAACAATCACATCGCAATTCACTGTTTCTTTTTCATTATTGAGACCAGTACCTTTTCCACCTTGGTAAGCACCCATATTTATTTTGCCATCTACTATTCGATCATTATCTGCAATATCTTTACTCATAAATTCATCCATCCATTCTTCTGTCATAAAAAATTCATCTATAAATTCTACAGAACCGGCATTATTACAGAGCGAAGTGCTGGTCAAGGAGAAATCCGCATTTTGTAATGCCTGAATATCAGTCTCATCCGTAGTAGAACCGACAAAAGTAGTTGTCTGAACAAAAGGATTAGCTTCTACAATATTATTCAGAAGAGTTACTGAGTTTGTAGAAGAATTATCTGTAATTTCTATATCAGAAGCACTGTATTGAACTGCTGAATTTTCAGTAGTAAAAACAGCCTTATCATTATGAGTAGGTTGATTATTTACCATAATTGAATTCACTACTTGCGAATAGTTTTCACCGACATAAATAGTTCCCTTATTATTTGCAATTGTATTATTAAATATGGTACTGCCTTGCAAATCTATTAACAAATTATCTGAAGAGTTATTAACTATCAAACAATTCTCTATTTGTGCATTTTTCTTTGTTGCTATTATCGAGTTTCTCCAAGAGTCACCACCAGCTACACTCGTATTTGTATTATTACGGATTATGTTAAACGCAAAATCATAATACACTTCCGAATTACCAGAAAGTACAGTACCTATATTACTAGATACATTCCCTTCAAACAAGCAATGAGTTATTTTCAAATAACGTTTAGCCCATTGATTATTTATCTGAATACAAGAAGATTCATTATTTCTGAAAATACAATTCGTCACAGATGTACCATCTTGGTCACTCAACTGTTCTTCCGTATTATAAATGGATAAACTAGGGACTTTATTACCTTCAAATACGCAGTCATACAACTGATTACCTGGAAAATATTCAGAATGACAACCTCTCAACTGAAGAGTCACTGTAGCTTCGTAAGTAGCGTCAGAAGTATTATTACCTGAGAAATAACAATTACGGACTATCATGTTTTCTTCACCATAAACAACTGTACCCTTACACGCATTATTTAGAATCTGGCAATTTTGAAGAGTTACAGAATTTCTTAAGTAGAGAACCCGACTGTCTGTTGAAACATTGTTTTTAAAAGTAATACCATCTATAATAGTATTTTCCCAAAATGTATCTTTATCAACACGGTCTACCAAACGGAAAGTCTGATTTCCACTGGTAATTATCGTTTCATTTGTAAATTTCCAAGGTTCTGTAGCAGCATTCGGGCGTACACGATTCTCAATAGAAGTCTCTCCTTTGGCAAATCCACCATAGACATGTACTCCTTCTATCATATTAATAGTAGCAGTAACCGTATAAGTACCGGCTGCCATGAGAATTACATCCCCTTTGGATGCTTTTGAATAAGCTGTTCCAAGATCACTGATTGGAGAATCCCAAGAATTACCATTATTAGAGGTAGAGCCATCCGGGCTAACATAGATGTTTTTCGCATTCGCACCCGTCGCAAGCATTAGAGCTAAGACTGAAGTAATAATCACATTTTTCATAAGCGATAGTTTTTATTGTATTAAAGTTACTATTAGGCTTGTTTTTCTGCAACAAAAGTATGAATAAAGACTATATTCAATACACATTTTTGTTCATCAATGCTCCAAAATTGTACAAACCTTTTTTTAATATTTCAAGAGCCAAAAACAGGCCGTATCATGTACTATATTGTAATAAATAGCTCCGTTATAGGTAGAGAGCTATAATGAGGAGAGGGTATCTTTGTGAACTGAACAATACTTAATCTAATTTTTAACAATCATGAACAACAAAATTTTTAAGCTTATCATTTGCTTTACTTTATTATTATTGTGTACTCCTTCATTCGGGGCTAAATGGAGAGCTAAACATGTGGTATTTATCGGATTAGACGGATGGGGTGCCTATAGCATGGAAAAAGCAAATATGCCTACTGTAAAACAATTAATGAAAGACGGTTCATACACCTTGGAGAAACGATCGGTATTACCTTCCTCAAGTGCCGTAAACTGGGCTTCTATGTTCATGGGGGCAGGTCCGGAACTACACGGATACACCGAATGGGGTTCAAAAACACCGGAACTCCCCTCGCGAGTACTTAGCCATTATGGTATCTTTCCAAGCATCTGGGGATTATTCAGAGACGCCAATCCGCAAGCAGAAATCGGTTTTTTCTGTCAATGGAACGGACTGGAATATCTGGCAGAGATGAAGGCTATGAGCAAGGAGATGCATGTAAAAGCCGAAGACGATCCTTCCGGAAAAGCCGATAGAGCGGTAGCGACTCACTCTTGCGCTTATATTAAAGAAAAAAGACCTGACCTTATCGGTATATTTTTCGATGAACCCGACCATTTAGGACACCAAATCGGACACGACACAGAAGCCTATTATCAAAAATTAGAAGAATTAGACGGATACATTGCTGAAATAGTAAATGCTGTAAAGGAGGCCGGCATGTGGGACGACACAATCTTTATATTAACAGCAGATCACGGTGGCATCAATAAAGGACATGGAGGCAAAACAATGCAAGAAATGCAGACTCCGTTCATCATTTCGGGAAAAGGTATCAAAAAAGGATATAACTTTACGGAAAGTATGATGCAATTTGATGTGGCTTCCACAATTGCATATATCTTTAAATTACAACAACCTCAAGTATGGATTGGCCGGCCGATGAAGCAAGTCTTCAAATAAACACGCTACTTCTACCTTAATCAATTTGAATATCTCCAAGCCTCGTTCTTCCCCCCAATAAAGAATGAGGCTTTTTTCATTTTATTATTGGCAATAAAGAATATTCCCTCTACTTTTGCATGCAAAAAAGAAATGCTTATGCTTGTTGAAACGCTTCCTATCCACTTCGCTCCTTTACAAGGCTACACCGAAGCTATTTACCGAAATGCACATGCTACCGTTTTTGGCGGAGTAGAGACATATTATACTCCTTTCGTACGGCTTGAAAAGGAAACATTCCGCAGCAGGGATATCCGGGATATCGAACCGGGCAATAATACCGTCTCCCATCTGATCCCACAACTTATCGGAGCAGATACCAATAAAGCGGAAGCAATTTTATCCCTTTTCATCGAGAAAGGATATAAAGAAGTGGATATCAATATGGGATGCCCGTTTCCGATGTTGGCCAAACGGCATAATGGTTCCGGTATATTACCCTTTCCGGAAGAAGTGGAGAAATTATTAGAAATAATACATAAATATCCGGAAATAAACTTCTCAGTTAAAATGCGTCTGGGATGGGAAAACACAAAAGAATGCCTGAATCTACTTCCGATAATGAATGCACTCCCACTCAAACACATCACAATGCATCCGCGATTAGGGAAGCAGCAATATAAAGGAAACGCCGATATGGAGGGATTTGCAGCTTTCGCAAAGGCATGCCGGCATCCACTGATCTATAATGGAGATATAAAAAACGCAGAAGACATAGAACGCATCCATTCCCGATTTCCTTCTTTAGCCGGAATTATGATAGGAAGAGGATTATTGGCCAACCCCGCTCTGGCGATAGAATATAAAGAGAAGAAACACCTCTCTGCTGAAGATATGAAAGAGAAGCTGTTTGCAGCACACAAAATCGTATTGTCCGGTTATGAAAAACGTTTGCAAGGAGGAGAAGATCAGTTGCTCAATAAAATGAAAACCTTTTGGGAATATCTTGAGCCACAAATCGGACACAAAGCTTGGAAAGCAATTCATAAAAGCACAAATCTGATAAAATACAATGCGGCAATAGGACTTATATGATAAATACACCTCATTTTTATTTACAATATATTATAGTGCAATTTTTCATAGCGTACTCAAAATGTCACATCTTATAAAACTTCAATGAATTTCTCTACGAGATATACCCAGTTTCTCTACGAAGAAACGATCATTCCTCGTAGAGTTTCAAGTCGCTCCTCGTAGAGAAAAAAATAGCAAAAGCAGAATACTGATAACCAAGCAATTAACAAAGCAGATAATTGTACAATATTTTCAACACCAAAATCCATACTTCCAAAAATTAAAAACAACATAACCCATCCTTTTTTTCTTACAATACAAAAAAAACGGGGTATCAATAAGGGAATATTTCCACATCTTGACTTTTGCCATCCTTACAAATAAAACGAAGAACCGTATACTTCTTATCCGATGATACAACCTGGCAAGCAGGCGTCTCTCTAATAGCCCAACGTCCTCTCAAAATAATTGTTACAGGAATTTCGCCACTATCATTATCAATCCAAGGACGAGAATAGATACTACGCTCGATACGTTTTCCCTTTTCATCGTATATATCGTCTGAAGGGCCCCGATACAGTGCGAGATCCGGCTGAGCAACAGTCAGCAACGCCTTCTCTTTTTCCTCACGTATCATCACCAGGCAAGAAGTATCCGCTTTCGCTAATAATCCTTGGGGCAGAACGGTAGAAGGCGTTTCAAACAGAACATACGAAGTGGTATGATCCGGCAATGATTTTACAATATGGGCATTACGGTCTTTTTGCAACACCTTGTAAGTTGGTTTCCTTGCAAAAGTTTTCATGGCAGCAACAGTCGTTTGTGGAAGTACGGCATATTCATATGCAGCCCCCTCAGGTGCTTTTCCGTGATCAATAATCAAAGAGACCCAATCTCCTTTTGTCTCCTTGTTCGCTTTTTGAGCACGCGAATACTGTGGAAAGTTCTTCTCGAATTTAGTTGTTACGGGAGTGTAATAGCCTGTTCCGGCAGGGTCCACCCAATACTTCCCATTTTCTTTATAATCCTTCCAGAAGTTGCGGTCGGTATTGTCCCTTACGGCAAGCTGGAAAATGGTGGTTTCCGTAGGATACTCACTGTTTGTATTCTCGATATCCGAACCGAGGCATACGATTGTTTCGTCGAAGAAATGGAATGATTTACGGGCGCGATGGGAACCATTGTATTTGTCATGCTCATGAAGTTTCATTCCAAAATTTCCATTCATATGCTGCTGAGATAAACCACCGGCAAAGGCTTCGTCCGAATAAAGCATCTCCTCCATACCGGAGTAAGTATCGACATTATAGATTTTTGCCTGTAAATCGTCAAAAGGCAAATGAATAGAGGTAACTCCCGGAATACGATTCCAGTCGAACCCCTCCTCTTGCCATCCGCTTGTGGCAGGTGTCACTGTACCCCCCGGAGCAGCAGTAAGCAACTGCATACTTCCGTGTGCCAGATAACGTCCATAAAGATTAGCACCCAGATAATGCTCGGCAGCCCAGAAATAACGGGAATGCCCGCGTACGATTGCCGCCCAATTGCCACGACGCTGTACAGAAATACATCCGTATCCCAAAGCAAGATTTCCCTGCGGATCAGCCTCAGGACGGAATCCTTTATCAGAAAGAAAAGTTGCCATCTGCTGTTCCTCTGCATTGGTAAATTGAGGTACATATTCCGGTTCCTCGCCCGAAGTAACTGTTGAAGCAGAAACCAACCGAAGGTAAGCGGCAGCCATATCAGGATCAAAATCCTCCTTTCCATCGGGAGTACCGGCAATAGCCATCATGGCATACTGCATAGGAACCAGCTTTCCTTTTCCATCCGGATGCCGGCCGGACATAGAGAGCGGAAAGTGGAGTTTATTACAATAAAAACGCATGGTAAGCAGAACCGTCTTTACAGTTTGATGAGCCAACTCAGAAATAGCAAATCCTGTGTGATTCAACAGATAGATCATATTCGTAGCCCCTTCCAGTCCGCCAACTGCATAGGCCGGATAATTATTACGATGATGAAAAGCACCTCCGTCTTTCTTGAACGAACCGGCAAGTCCCAAAGCCGGGCGGCAACCATAATCAATCCACCGGGAGAAAGACTTCAAATATTGAAGTTTTTCCGGTGTATCTTCCATCATCAATATACTTGCAATACGCCCCGTAGTCTGAGTATTAAAAGAGTCCATATCGATACCATCCACCTCCGGTTTCGGATAAACCTCATTCGTAATGGCATACCAACGCAGAGTAGCCTCCGCTTCATTCAGTTTGCCGGCTTCACGAAGTACGTCTTTCATCAAAAAATAGGCCAGATAAAGTCCCCGGACACTATAACCGTAATGATGAATATTTCCCCAACAACTGCCATAAGCAACTCCCTGATCGGTAATATGATCGTACATCGCGAGGAATTTATCTTTCATTTCTGCTCTGACAACAGCATCTTCAGCATTGTTATAGGCAACAGCTATCCGTTTCATCAAATCAAAATAAGCTTTCATCTCGACTCCCAACTTAGTCAGCATATCCTTATCCCAATCGGGTATCATCCGTTCATAAGCTTCTGAAGCACGTACCATAAAAACAGGTACTCCGGATACCTGACCGTCTTTATAAGAAATATCATAAAACTCATACTTTTTACGAATCGTCTCAATCTCTTTCTGTGTCAACGCAGAAGGAGTATACACCATATCTCGGAAACGACTCTCTATCAATTGCATTTCCTGTCTTTGCCTTTCACTTACAGGAGTCAGCTCGATATCAGGTTTCAGCAACGAATGTTTATAAACCACAAGCCAGTGATTTGTCGTAGCCGCATTCACAAAAGGAACCTGCAGATCAGCTGTCTGCTGGCGGGCATCGACCTTTGTTGCGGTAATCAAATGATCGATAAAAAGCTCTCCTTTTACATCCGGCGCAACCATGCACAGTTCATTCATCCCCTCTTCGGGAACACCTTGCATATCCCGTTCATAACAAACCCATGCGGCACGCCAACCCTTGAAATTGATACCGAACGGAAAAGAGGTACATATTTTTCCGTCCTTCAAGAACTGAAATTCTATTTTTTTATCCTGCGGCTGTTCGTTATATACCCATACGATAAACGCGGAAAGAAATAAATCTTTTCCGGTGGGATCTTTCTTTTCAAACTTCAGGTCTTTCTTTAAAGAAAGTATTCCGCCCGATTCAAACGACCATGCCAAAGAATGTTTTCCATCCTTATAATGCTCCGTTGAAATGGATAATTTTGAGTTTTCACTACTCATGCATGCCGGTACTTCCGACTCCTCAAAAGAGAACATACGATCATTCCGGACGAACTGGGCAAATAAAGAAAAAGAACCTCCGAAAGAGAGAAAAAGTACTATTTCCAATCTGATAAAAAGCAGCTTCATTATTCAAAGTATTAAATGTCAGTTATTAAATCGATTGTACTTCAAAACCCGTCACCAATACATGATTCTGAAGCAAGCGCAGGCCAAAATAACCGTCACCTTCTCCGGGTTTCAATGAAGCACGGAATAATTCCTCGCCATTCACAGAATAAGTAGTATATTCTTTCTCTACACGAATCACAATATGATACCATTTACCCGGTACCAACAGGTGCTCCGGATCCGTATATTCCGCTATCAATGGCTTTACGCGAGCATCATCCACACCATTGTATTCGGCATAATAGCGACGAAAACGAGTGGTGGTATTTTCATTTCCGCCATAACCCACATAGAAAAGATTCAATGTATTATAATTCTTAAAAACTCCGTTCCGCCATTCGCTACGGGCAAAAATATGATCAGGATGCAACGGGTCATTAGCTGCCCAGAAGCAGTTAAGATCGCTCAAACGATCGAATTCACCGCCTTCCATCAGCATGGCAACCTGATAACTAATCTCATAATCGCCCGTCAAAAATTCATTATACCACAAAGTCAGCCCAGCGGGTACAACGAGTTCCATCGTATCGGATATCAATGACAGTTGCATTGCCGCAGACTCATCTTCCGCAACCCATTTTTCAAGAATCGGATTACTTTTTTTATTAGAAGAAAAGCAAGCAACCAACAGGCAACTCCCAATTAATAAAACTGAATATCGGATCAAAGTTCGTCTCATGAATATATGTATTAGTTTTAAAGATCACTACCGGTTACAAAGAAACCCCACTTTTTGAAAAAAGCAGGGTTCAAATCGTACAGAATATTACAATAATTATTCAAAATATCCCATCGTGTATAATTCAGAGCAGCACCTCACATCAAGGATGTATTTCCTTGAAAGCCTTATTGTCCTCCTGAATCTGCAGTATAGTCTCTTTCAACTCGCTTATAGGCAAATCAAACCCATACCATCCTGTATAGCAATCGGTCACGTACCATTTACCGTCAATACATTCGAATTCTACGCGAAGATCTACCTCCGATTCTTCATAACCGGCTTCAAAAACTTTATGACCAGGCTCATTAAGCGTAAACTTTGAAACATAAATCCCTCCTTCTTCCTGAGTGATGCGTTCCTCTTTCAAAGTCTCACTATCCAGCAGAGGCCATTTATCTTTAGTAAAAGGAAATGTTTTCTCACTATTTCCATCATCGGTCATCAATGTAATGGGAGTTTTCATCGGAAATTTTATTCTTGTATACTGAAAAGCCGCACTGGAAGTAAACTTCTCCAGAAAAGACTCAAAATCCTCAATTTCCGTTCCTACGTTTTCCCCTTTCGCTTTCGAATGATTGGCACAGGAGATCAATAGTATGCCTGCAAACACAATGCAAGCAAATAATCCGGATACAAATTTCTTGATTCTCATAAAAAACTGTCTAATGTTTGAATATTCAACTCTCTTTCTCTCACTTCTAAAAAGTAATGCAAGTTATCAAGAAAATCCCGATCCAGCAAAAAAGAACAAGAAAATATATATTGCCCTTTCATTTTCTCCAATAAAAAACTCCGGTGAAGTAAAGACTTGGTCTTTACTTCACCGGAGCATATCGTTGGAACGAATCTATTTACCCGTTCGGAATACACTTACCAATAACGGATCACCTTACCGGCAGCCGGATGCAAATACCAATCTTTATTCTTGGCACCATCACTTTCCACCCATTCTTTAAATTTCGGGTATGCTGTCGAAAATAAAACTTTTTCAGAAGCGTGTGCTATACCTACAGGAACTTTGATCCCCCAGACAAAACCATTCTTATTACAATAAGGTACATTATCCATCATCAATCCCTTTGAATCGGTATCATAATTTGTATATGAATAAGTCGGTTTATAACCTTTCATATGGATTTCCTTATTATCATGAGTAACAATAAAGAAGTTCTGTTTCTTCGTATCTGTGATCAGTTCACGATAAGCAGCAAGTTGCGCATCGCTTTCGGCCTTTGTTACCCCTGCATCTGAACGATTTACTCCCGTCAATTTAACTTCCGCTCTCAACATCGGACGTCCTTCCTCTACATAACCGGGAGTTACCTGGAAGAAATTTGTATTATCACCCAGATCAGACAAACCGTCCAAAATAACGACCGGAGAGTCCCCCTTAGTATCTATTGTCACTTTACAATATTGTGCCTGCCCATTCACCTCTCTTACTTCCGCCATATCCGTACCAGTAGCCAATTCCTGCTCCGTACCCTGTCCGCCTTTCAACACTATACGGACAGTGGTTTCCTTTATATACTTTTTATCCAAACCACCCAATACAACACCCAGTTTAGTAGGATATCTGCCTCCCTTTGCACGTACATCCAACGTCATCAGTAATCCTTCTTTATATCCCTGAGCCGGCAATAAGTCCTCTTTCTGACACTCCGTAACCTTCAAATCATATTCAAACACCACATCATTCATGTCATTGTCATTTCCCGATTCATTCGGCCAAGTGTCTTCAAACATTGCCACTCCCGTATTATGATAAAAGCGGAAACCTGCATCCTCTTCACTTGTAGGCTGCACACAATCTTCCGGCACTATGGCCGCAACAACCTCGCTTCTTGTGTTGGTGTTCAAAGCTATTGGCATCGTCTTTTTACCCGATACGGAGTTATACTTCAGATACAACGTTTCGCAATGAATCGGAATATTCAATTCAAGAGAAGTTGTTGTAGAAGAGACAAGCAAGTCACCTACAAGCAAAGTAGCCTCACTGCAGTCCTTGTCCGAATAGATAGAAACTACTGTAGTTTTCGGCGATGAGACCGACACTGAAACATTACGACTGGTTGCCCAATCGAACCCTGCCGATGCAGTATATTCAGTTGAACCCGTTTGGTTCTCATTACTGCCATTTACTCCCTCGACATTATCGGAACATGAAGAGATCATAAAAGCTCCTACAAGAACATACATTAAATTGTTTGTTTTCATCATTGCATATTTTAAAATTACTATATTTCAATCGTTTACCATTAAACCAAACGCCTTTTATAAAAAACATTATTTAATAAAATATAACTTATATTTTCTTAAATAACCTTTCAATCCGAATGCTTCCCATATAAAAATGAAAATAAAGCAATAAATAAAAGCACCGAACAATCATCCATCCATAAAGCATTCTCGAATCGCACACAGTTAATAAGAATTAAATTAATTTAATATTTCTCTTATAAAAAGCCACTCGAATTGACTATTTCTATCCATTCCAACGGTACGCACTGTAATAGAACCATTTTAATCCAAATATGTTCCCCGAACAGAATAATGAATAATCGGTTATATTTGTATCAAATATACAACTTTTCATCAGAATATACAACTTCGATTTTAGAATATACAACTTATGAATGAAGTCTTATACGGCATAGATTACTTGGAATACTACTTCTATTGGATATATTACAAGTTCATGGGATATCCGCTGATCATACGAATATGTACCGCTGTAGTAATGCTGTGTATCTTTGCGTACTTTTGCCTTCTCATCAATATCATTTATGGTATATTCAAAAGAAAAAGAGAAAAACGCAAGTATGCCAAGATTCATAAACGGTATTACGAAAAGCTTAAAGAGATATCTTTAAATACAAACCATTTAACAGATGAAGAGATAGCAAACATAGTAGAATATAACGAGAAAAAAAGAATAAAATCAAACGAGATCCGCATTATCACGCAATTATTGGCTGAGATAAAAACAGAGTTTGAAGATCAAATCAATGAACTCAATTTCCAAGGCATACAAAACGTATTTCAAATTACCCGCTATTTTGAGCGGGAACTTCAGTTTGGGCCACAAAGAAGCAAAATCCAAACCCTGAAACTAATCCAATCCATCAACGGATACGCTTCTGAAGCAGTATTAGTACGGTTTCTATATCATCGTGAATTAGAGTTAAGAAACTCTGCCCGGTATGCCTATATGTGGTTAAGTCAAGGTAATCCTTTCCGCTTTTTCGACGAAGACATCGGCATGAAATTACGAAAGTGGGACATGATGGAACTCCATGCCATTTTGGAACATCGCAAAAAAGCAGGATATGCAACGCCCAGTTTCATTAAATGGGTAAATACTTCGGCAGAAGAAGATGTAAAGAAATTCTTTATCAACGAAATCCGATTTTATAACGAGACAGAGAGCGCCCCTATACTGGCAAAACAGATAAATGCCCGTTCACCGGAAATACGAAGTGAAATAATACGGGCTTTAGGGACTTTGAAATATAAAGAAATCGAACCTAAGCTATTCGAAATGTATAACACGCAGCCGGAAGATGTAAAACAAAACATCATTGCTGCTGTTTTAGAATTAGGAACGGGCAATGCGGTAGATTTTCTTAAGAACGCATATGAAGAAGCAGATAACTGGAGTACCAAGCGATCTATTCTCAAAGCCCTTTATGGATACAATGAAGCCGGCAGACAAATGTTTAATGTACTGGAGACCCAGGCAAATGCTCACACAGCTATTTTATTTGCCCATACTAAGGACTTATTAATTAACCAAATAAGCTAAGCAAAATATGAGAGGATTTATATTAGACTTTTTCAACTATTTCGTATTTTTCTATACAAGCACTCTCGCAACTTGTTTTATCTTGTTTGCTTTCTTGTCTTTTATATCCTTAAAACGAAGAAAAAGCTACTACGTAGAGAGTTATATCCGGAAAACGATTAAGGAATCTCCCTATACACCGGGGGTTTCCGTTATTGCCCCCGCATACAACGAGGAGAAAACGATCATAGACAATGTCAGTTCCATGCTCGCCCTGGAATATCCTGTTTTTGAAGTAATCATCGTGAATGACGGTAGTACGGATAAGACTTTAGAAAAAATGGTCAAGCATTTCGATTTGGTAGAAGTACCATTCGCCTATATAGAACGTATTAAAACCAAACCGTTCCGCCGATTATTCAAATCCACAAATCCCGAATATAAAAGGCTGATTCTGGTAGATAAGGAAAACGGAGGGACGAAAGCCGATGCATCCAATGCGGGAATCAATGTTGCTTCGTACCCCTATTTCATCTGTACCGATGTGGATTGCATCCTCGAAAAATATGCACTTCACCGCTGCATACTGCCGGTTATTTCTTCTGAAAAACAGGTAATTGCCGTCAGTGGTACAATGCTCATGGCAAATGGGTGCGTTGTCAGCGAAGGACAGATAGTAGATGTAAGATCGCCCCATACTCCCATTCCCCTCTTCCAGAACTTAGAATATATGCGTTCTTATCTGATAGGCAAAATGGGCTGGTCGGCCATTAACGGTATGCCGAATGTGTCCGGCGGATTCGGGCTTTTCGATCGTTCTGTAGCAATCGCTGCCGGAGGATATGACGGTACTTCTTTTGCAGAAGACATGGATTTGATTACGCGTATGGTGGGATATATGTGTGACTTCTCACGGCCGTACAAGATCGTGCAGATTCCCGATACCTGTTGCTGGACAGAGGGACCATCCAATTTGGCAATGCTTTACAGACAGCGTACCCGTTGGGCGCGAGGACTCTTCCAGACACTAAGTATTCACCACAAAATGATCTTCAAAAAAACCTATAAGCAGATGGGGTTGCTTACGTTGCCCTATATGTTTGTATTCGAATTCTTAGCACCGATTATCGAAGTCGTCGGATTCACCGTATTCCTGTATCTGGCCTTTACGGGAGCCGTCAACTGGAATACAGCCTGGATGATATATCTGACAATATACATATTCTGCCAATTCTTATCCATTGTGGTAATCACGTACGATTACTATGTGGGCATGTTATATAAGAGAGGATATGAATATCTATGGATTATCCTGGCTTCCATATTGGAACCGATTATTTACCATCCCATCATCACATTCTTTTCATTGAGAGGTTATTTCAGCTACCTGACACAGCGAAATTTCAAATGGAAGAATATGGAACGAAAAGGATTTAAACAGAAGAAAAAAGTAGTCCGGGAAAGTGAACTTTCTACAGTACAAAGTCCCGCCACTTAGCTATCACGAACCTATGAACAAAGAACTCTATCATAAAATTATCATGCTCGGCTGTTTGTTCCTTTTGATAACTTCATCAATCGGTACGAACAACGATCCCCTATTGCCCGAAGATTATGCAAAAATAGTACAGGAACATTTTGCAAATGAAGAGTGGGAAGAAGGAAAAACCCTTCTGGAAGAAGGACTCGGAAGATATCCGAAGGTTTCCGATCTGCAATGGTTGATGGGAAAATACTGGCATCATAAAAAAGACTATGACCAGGCACGCTATCATTTGATAAAAGCAATAGAAGATAATTACAATAATGTAAACGCCAAACAATTGCTGGTAGACGTAGAAGAGAACACTCAAAATTATTCCAGCGCCATCTGCTATGTAAACGAACTATTGGAAGTAAACCCGTATTGGCGGGGTTTATGGCGCCGAAAAATTGATCTTTACCGCAAACAGGGCAACGATGTAGAAGCCGACCGCCTTTTAAAGCGCATCAATCAGATTTATCCCAACGACACCATTTTAAGAAAAGACTATATCTACAGCATGGAACTGGGATATCAGCACATGAAAAAAGGCGGTAACCGGAAAGAGGCTATCAACACCTTGACCGAACTGATCAAGGCGGCACCGGGAAACGAACAATACTATCTGGATATTATCAATCTGCAATTGCAAGAGGGAAATCAGGAAGCAGCTTTAGGATGGGCTTCCAACGGTTTGTCCGAAATACCCGGCAGTTATTCTTTAATAAGCAAAAAAGTGGGAATTCTGGGCGAACTGGCCCGTTATCCGGAAGCGTTGGTTTTCATGCGCGATCAGATGAGAAAAAACAACAGTGCGGCTTTACGGCAATTATACAACCATATCCTTTTAGAAGCGGCACAGGCAGAAAGGCAGCGTGATCCGTACGTCCTGTACGGCATTGTGTACGACAATGGAAAAAACAACAAAGAAGCATTGGATTACCTGCTAAACACTTCTGTCACCAGGGGATATAGCGACGATGCTTTCTACTATTTACGGGAAGCAAAAAAGAAATACGGCGATACGGACAAAGGCATTCTCTACAAAGAGTACCTACTTTACCGTAAGATGAACGAAAAAGACCGTGCCTTTTCTACTTTAAACAAATTATACGAGTTATATCCGGACGATTATGACATTCTGCTGGCCATATGCGAACAACATATGGAAAAAGCCGAAAGGCTTATAGAATTGGGATTGCACGCGGAAGCACTCCCTCACACCCAGTTTATTATTCAGAAACAGGTAGACAGTGAAATCACCGGAATAGCCTGGGAAAGAGCCTTAGGATGTTATATCAGCATGAAAAAATATAATGAGGCATTGGCAGCGCTGGACACGCTCACCACCCGCTATCCCGAATATGAAAACGGCATCTGGAAGAGAGCCTTCATACTCGACAAGATGGATAAGACCGCAGAAGCGTTGGACATCTATCTTTCAGCCATCGAGCACAGTGACGAAGACATGCGCATGTTCTACGTTATCGGCTACGAAGAGCTTGCAATTCCTTATATCAAAAAGTGCATGGAGGCAGGAAATACACAACGGGCACATGACACGGCATGCAAACTCGTGCAACTCAACCCGTCGAGCGACCTCGGTTTACGGTATGCCATCAACACGTCGGCATTATTAAAGCAGTATGATAAGTTCCAGCAATACACGGAACAAGGACTTCAATATTACCCGAATGAGCCGTTTTACCAAACAAAACTGGCTACTATCTATGACCGGGACAAACAGTACGATCTATCCATCGGACTCCTGCACCCGATCGTACAGAAGTATCCGGACAACAAAGAGGTAATAGGGGCCTTTTCACAAAGCAGCGAATACCGCGCTTTACAGTTATCAAAATCAAGAAAGGCCGTAGAAGCCATCGCCGTACTCGATACAGCGATCCAATTCGACAGCCAAAACAAATCACTTAAATATACCAAAGGATTGGTATACGAAAACAATAAACAGGCAGATTCGGCTTATTACTACCAGAAGTATTATGAACCGTCCCTCATGGAGTACAAGTCTTTCCAACGTCATCTGAACGGTTTGAAAAGCCAAATGCTCAAGAATGAGATTGCTTTGATATATCTGCGCGCACGCTATGGAGAAGAAGACATCATAACCTCGGTTGCCAGCTTGGAATATACCCGGAAAGCCCGTAAAAACACCTATACCGGAAGGATCAATTATGCCGGACGAAGCGGATCGGCCAATAAAGACATGACTGCAGAAGAACAGACTCCGGGAGGAGTCGGCATACAGATACAGGGTGAGTGGACGCACCGATTCTCATCAACAGTCTCCGGCATGGCAAATGTTGCCTACGCCACACAATATTTCCCGCAGATAGCTGCCAATATTGCGGTAACCAAATATTTCAAAAATGACTGGGAACTGGACATTCATGCCGGATACAGGCGCACTACAGCTTTCAAGAAGTCTTTCAGATTCAATGAAAACGCTCTAAATGAAGAAACAGGGCACAATGGAATATGGGAATTCGATTCGTGGGAGAAGTCACGAACCAATCTGTTCTCTGCCGGCGCGGGAGTAGCCAAAACCATCGATAAGGTCTGGCTAAATACCAAACTGGATCTGTATCTCTTGAATTCGGACATCTACTACAATGCTCAGATAGGGGCTAAATATTTCCCGGCGGATGATGGTAAAACAAACATCATGGCAACGGCAAGTATGGGATCGGCTCCCGAAACAGCCGTATTGGATTATGCACTTCCCGGTTCTTTCTCACACACAAATACAATGGTAGGACTTGGAGGGCAATATCTGATAACCCCGAATATTACAATCGGTGTAATGGGCACATGGAATACTTATTATAATCAAACCAATACAAGAACGGGAGGACAGAACAATTATATAGACAAAGTATCGACACGATACAAGAATTTATACAATATTTATGCACAGGTTTATATTTCATTCTAACAAAGTATCTTTTATTATAGAGATCGTAATTTTATGCTATTTTCTGATAGGCTGCGGCACACAGGGCCATACCGAGCCTACACTATTGTCCAAGGAAGGCTATCTCGTCTCGATATCCGACTACGCAACGGAAGAGGATACGCGTTGGGCCAAATACCTGTATGATCATCTTAAAAAACGTGCAGAAGACGAGGATATGATCGCATTCGGTGTTTCGGAAAAAGACATGTTCCGCATTATCGTACAAATCGACCCGGCACTCAAAAATGATTTCAAGGTAGAAACCCATGCCAACGGTATAAAGCTCATAACCTCCGGACCCAAGAAAATGCTATGGCTCCAATACCAGATCATGAAAAAAATCGGCGATATGGATAAACGCATAGAGTCTTCTGATCTCCCCCCAGCTTTGGTCAACCTAAATGACACTTGCGGTTCTTTTGCCTTCAAATACCAAAGCATTTATTCACCGACCGGACTACATCCCGACTATCCAGGAATAACGGGACTGGATAACTTCGATGAAAGTTGGGGAATCTGGGGACACAACCTCGGAAAAGTACTGGGAAAAGATCTCGATGAATTCTATGCCACAATAGACAAGAAAAAATACGAAGAGCAGCTTTGCTTTTCTTCCGATGTCATATACAGACGTATAGAGAATTACATCATAGACAACTATGGAGAAAAGAAAACAACGCGTTTCGTCATTGCTCCGAACGATGACCCTTCAGCCTGTATGTGTCCGGCCTGTAAAGCATTAGGCAACACTTCCGGAAACGCTACGCCGGCTGTAACACAACTAATTACCCGTTTGGCCAAACGCTTTCCCCACCATCTTTTTTTCACCACTTCTTATTTGAGTACCCGGCAAGTCCCGGCAATGGAATTACCATCCAACATCGGTGTCCTCATAAGTGCCATCGAATTACCCCTCCGCCTTGTCAACAAAAAACACACACAAGAGAAGCAATTCATACAATCATTAAAGCAGTGGAAAAATGTAACAAAGCAAATCTATGTATGGGACTACATCAATAATTTCGATGATTACCTGACCCCCTTTCCTATATTGAGAATAGCCCGTGACAGACTGGCTTTCTTCCGGGAGAACGGTGTAAGCGGTGTTTTTTTCAATGGAAGCGGATACGACTACTCCAGTTTCGATGATATAAAAACCTTTGCACTTTCAGCATTGCTCATCAACCCGGAACTGTCAGTCGAAGAGTTGATCGGGAAATATACGGCTCAAGCATACCCTCGGTCCAAAAAACTGCTAACCTCTTACTACTGTAACCTGGAAAACCGGATTCAACCGGGTAAAAGGCTTCATATGTATGCCGGAGTACAAGAAGCCGAGAAGGCTTTTTTGCCGGCAGCAGAATTTGTAAAGTTCTACAATGAGTTAAGCACACTTACGGATGAAGCGAAAGGCGATGAACGGAAAAAGCTCCATATGCTCAGAACCGCCCTTTCATTCACCCGGTTGGAGCTGGGGCGTATCCATAATTTCACACCGTATGGATATGCATGCCGGAAAGGAGAAAAAATCGAGACTATACCGGAAACCGGAGATTGGCTAAACCGCCTGAACGAACATGAGGCATTCCCGGAAATGAGATATTACAATGAAGCTTCCGACGGAATCGACAATTATTGTGAAGAATGGAAACAATATATAGCCCAACCAATGAGTTCTCCCAACCTGCTGTTAGGAGAAAAACTAACCGCAGGTTCCAAACTGGATGAAAACTACACCGACCTTTCCGTACTCACCGACGGTACGTGCGGTTTACCGGGAAGCTATCATTTCGGCTGGTTTATTTCTTCATCCGACGATTTAATATTAAATTTACCGAAAAAAGCGGCCGATAGAACCGGAAAACTCTGCATTCGTTTTTTGCATTTGCCGAGGCATCGAATTTATACGCCGCAATCTGTCGAATTGCTAAAAGACGGGGAATTTTACAAAAAGTTTCCAAGACTTCCAGGCAATACCGGTGAAAAGGGAGAAATTACAGAGTCATGCCTCCCGGTGGAACTAAAAAGCAATCAACAACTGACGCTGAGAATTAAACGGGCCGATAAGAAAAAAGCCCAGATCGCAATAGACGAGATATCATTTATACCTCAAAAATAAAAAGCAGTAACAATGAGCAAATATGTATTCTATATTTTTTTATGGCTGATACCGGCACTCTTACTATCATCGTGCCGAAAAGAAGTGCGTCCTACCAGCATAGAGATAAAAGACCCCGACAGGCATTATTACCCCATCAAACAAGGGCAGCAGCTCGATATCATGTTCACAATAACAAATACGGGCAATACTCCCCTGCTTATCACCGACATACAGCCCTCTTGCGGATGTATCATCATTGATAAAAGTTCGCATGTCATTATTCCGGAGCACGGAACCAAACAGTTCCGGGCAACATATAACAGCATAAAAAACATCGGTTTGGTTACTCACTGTATCCGGATCTACGGAAATATTCTCCCTGCGGGAAAAGCAGAAATCAAATTCGACGTCAATGTTGTGCCGGACGCTGATTACACCCGCGATTACGAAGAACTGTTCCAAGACTTTAATGTCAAAAACGGAATCGTGAAAGAGATGGTGGATGGAAAAGAATCCGAACAGGGATATTATGTAGGAAATCCTTAAACAATCATTTCCGCCGTAAATATTCATATCCGAAACGGCAGTACAGGCACTTCTTTTTATCACAATATTTTTTCTGAAGCTGTAATAAAGCCTGGCTGTCGGCAGCCGAATGTACAGACAAGCCTGCCCCATTCCACATGCGGGTGACATAATTGTTTTCCGCTTTCAGTTCTTCCAGAAAACGGCCGGCACGATCACAAAGACGTTCATCCGCTTTATGCAACCCATAAGTATAAAGAAAAGGAATCACCGTATTTATAATCAATAGATTCTGCGCATTTATACCGATCGGCTTTTCCTTTTTGGCAGACGGCTTGCCAAAAACAAAATGCTTCTCCCAATAAGGAGAAGTACGGGCAACCAGAATTTGCCGGACTGCTTTCAACGTTTCCGCTTCCATAATGCGGGAAAACAGAAAATGCTCTTTATGATAAAGCGATGCTAACTGTGCCAAACGGACATATGGAAAATTATCCGGACGAATACGCAGGAAACGCCACAAAGTGACATCCATTGCAGCAGGCAATTCGAATTTGTATTGTAAATAACGAAATTCATTCTGTATCCGTATCTGATAATCATCGATAGCATCTCCCTCCAACAGCCCTGCCAACCCAAAGAAAAAAGCCTCTATCTGCATTAAATCATCACGGTGCTTGTCGACGGCACGGAAAGGTATCAAGTCTGCCCACGTCTCAAAGGCATCCCCATTCAGTCCGAAACCAAAATTACGGGAAAGAGTGATAAAAAAAGCATCTTCCCAATTATTATTACAACGCTGTAATCGTCCGGCAATAACCTCTGCTTTCTGCTGAAAACGCTCTGTTTGCAAAGCAGTCAGCCAAGAATGAATGGTCAGTCCGGGCAAAGAGGCAAGAACAGAATAACAAGGAGGATAAGTATCTGCCCGGCAAAGTTCGTCATAGTGCAGTCTTATGTGCTCCGGGCAAGTAAGCTGTATTTGAGGCAGTTGTTCGCCGTTGGGCCGTATCACTTCACAATCGGCCTGCTCCACCACATGCAGGATGACCGAATCGTAAGCCTTGTCCTGATCATGTCCATGCCTGTACCAATCGGAAGAAGCTGTGTGTATTTCTACGTTTCCCACCCAAAGAGTACCATCTATCTTTAACTTTGCATTAAAAAAATCCGGACCGGCATGTGAGTTTTGCAAACCGGCATCAATGACCTCTACCGGCAAGCCGGAAGTTGTCTGCAATAAGTTGAGGGGAAATATTTTGTGTTTCCAGACATAGTATAGAAGTTGTTCCATGTTAACAAGACGTTAAAATAAGCCCATTTTTATTTATTTTCCACCATTTGACCTATATACGCAAATCACTGTATTATAGTGCGTTTTAGCAAATTTTCTCTCCAAATAATTTGCATAGTTTTCCGATAATCTCTATTTTTGTATGCAAATCGTATGCACATATATTTGCATACAGACCAAGTAAAGAACCATCAAAAACGGCAGATTATGTACAAGTATTCAAAGGACGGAATTTCGGTGCTGTCGGTACTGGACGCACGCAGGGCGAAGAAAAGCGGCTTGTTCCCCGTGAAGATACAAGTCATACACAACCGCAGGCAGAAATACTATTCCACGGGGCAGGAGCTGTCAAAGGAGGATTGGGCGAACCTTGCGGAAAGCAAGAGCCGCAGGCTCACGGAGGCACGCTCGAACATAGAGAACAGCTTCTCAATCATCAAGGGGCAGGTGGAGGCACTCGCCGAGCGTGGCGATTTCGCGTTTGATCTTTTGAGTGTCCGGCTGGGCAGATGCTCCACCGCGACAGTGAACGCCGCGATAAAGGCGAAGACGGAAGAGTTGAAACGTAACGGGCAGGCGGGTACGTACCGCAGCTATCATGCACTGCTGACGGCGGTGGAGGAGTTTGCAGGGAAAGACATTCCGTTTTCTGCCGTCACGGTGGACTGGCTGAACCGCTGCGGAAGATTCTGGACGGGCCAAAAGAAAAGCAAGTCCACGCTCAGCGTCTATTTCAAGATGCTCAAGGCGATAATGAACCGGGCAAAGGCGGACGGCATAATAAAGGAGGCGCACTTCCCGTTCGGCAGGAACAGGTTCGAGATACCCTCAGCCGAGGGCAGGAAGCTGGCACTCACACTGGAGCAGATAAAGAGGCTCGTCACCTATACCGACGGAAGGGAGGAAACCGAGCTTTACCGGGACATGTGGTTCTTCTCCTACCTCTGCAACGGCATCAACTTCCGGGACATGCTCTATCTTACTTACGGAAACATCGTGGGAGGTGAAATCTGTTTTGTCAGGGCAAAAACGATGAATACTTCCAAGCAAGTGCGTACCATACGTGCGGTGCTCACCCCCGAGATGCGGAAAATCATGGACCGCTGGGGTAACCCCGACGACGGAAACCCCGGCACGCTCATCTTCAAGTTCGCCACGGGGAAGGAGGACGGCTTCGCCACCAAGCACCTTGTCGATACGGTCATACAGAAATGCAACAAGGTATTGGGTAGGATAGCCGAGGCGGTGGGTCTGCCCCCCGTGACCACGTATTCGGCCCGGCACTCGTTCGCCACCGTGCTCAAGCGCAGCGGGACGAATATCTCCTACATATCCGAAAGTCTGGGGCACTCCAACCTTGCCATAACGGAGAACTACCTTGCCAGTTTCGAGCGGGACGAACGGATGAGGAACGCGCAGTTACTTACCAAATTCGACTGACCATGCCAAGAAAGAAGACCAGAGAGATAAAGATACGGCACCTCAAATGTTTCGGTGCCATATGGGAGGAGCTTTCCGGACATCCCGGGCTTGCCGGATATGAGATAACGGAGGCCGTGATACGCGTACAGGAGCGGGTACGGCCCACCATAAACAATGTGGAGGCGGTCATCGAACGCATAAGGTTCAGCCATGCCACCCGCAAGTACAAATACCCCGTCATCCTCGGCAGGGAGATGATAGGCCAGAGTGTACTGGCAAAGATGGCGGGCGTGAGCCGCCAGAGCATAGCCCGGTGGGAGGAGCTGGGCTTCATATCGCGCTCCGACATCGGGATACCGGGAGAGAAATATTTCGTAATAGAAGAAGTCATTTCCCAACTCGGAAAGTTAAAGGATGTGAAATAATAGTACATTCCGAATCACTTGACATATGTGTGCAAAACGGTGCCATTGGAAGATTATATCCGCCTATGGCACCGTTTCCCTTTTTACCCGCCCCACGCAGTGTCACCAAAAGTCATGAAACGTCCATAAAAGTCATATCCGTGTTAAGTTATTTGCGGTTCGATATTCGCTTTCCTTTATTCTTCCTTTGCGCCACAACCGGTTGGAACGGCTGTGACGACAGCCATAGTACAAACACCCAAAAAGAAAGGAAGAAAATGAACCAGATCATTCTTACCACGCCCGAGGAACTCCGGGCAATCGTGAGCGAGAGCGTCTCGCAGACACTGGCAGGGCTCACCCTGCCGAAGGACGAACCCGACAACCTCACGCCGGATGCGGCTGTGGGGGTACTCGAACAGCACGGGTTCCTGATTTCGAAGGCCCGCCTCTACAAGCTGACCGCCAAGGGGAATGTGCCGTTCCGCAAGTACGGAAACAAACTGCTGTTCTCCCGCAGGGAGCTGCTCGTATGGGCCGAAAGCCTCGCAAGACGTGTGAACGACAAGGGCGAGGCGGCACTCGCCATCGCCAGAAGCGCAAACCGAAAACTCCGCAGCCATGGAAAGTAACGAGCGCATGGAAGAAGTGACCCGTGAGAACGCCATCATCATCTGGCAGGCCTCACGGCTGAGCATCGGCATGAAATGTGAGAAGGCTCCCGAGATACTGAAGGCGAACGGCACTGTCGTCGGCACGCTGGGCAATTTCAGCGCGTCCATCGGCAAGGCGAAAAGCAAGAAGACGTTCAACGTCTCTGCCATCGTCGCGGCGGCGTTGAAGAACGGCACGGTACTGCTGTATTCGGCGGAACTGCCCAAGGACAAGCGGAAAATCCTCTACGTTGATACCGAACAGAGCCCGTACCATTGTCTCAAAGTGATGGAACGCATCCTGCGCATGGCAGGCCTGCCGACCGACCGGGACAGCGAGCACCTCGAATTTCTCGCCCTGCGCAAGTACACCCCGAAAGAACGCATCGCGGCTGTGGAGCAGGCCATCTACAATACCCCGGAACTGGGACTTGTCGTGATAGACGGCATCCGCGACATGGTGTACGACATCAACAGCCCCGGCGAATCCACACGCATCATCTCCAAGCTGATGCAGTGGACGGACGACCGCCAGATACATATCCACACAATACTGCACCAGAACAAGGGTGACGAGAACGCGCGCGGGCACATCGGCACGGAACTGAACAACAAGGCCGAGACGGTGCTGCTGGTGGAGAAGGACAAGGGCGACGCCGACATCAGTCGGGTATCGGCCATGCACATCCGGGCGATGGACTTCGAGCCGTTCGCCTTCCGCATCAATGACAGGGCACTTCCCGAACTGGTGGAGAACTATACCCCGCAGGGGAGGAAAGCCGGAAGACCGCAGCAGGAGCCGTTCGACGCGTACAGGCACATCACGGAGCAACAGCACCGCATCGCGCTGGAGGCGGCATTCGCACTGAAAAGCGAATACGGCTACAAGGAACTGGAGGACGCGCTGATAAATGCCTATGCCTCCGTCGGCGTGAGACTGAACCACCACAAGGCGGTATCGCTCATCATCACGTTGCGCAACAAGCGGATGATAGTGCAGGAGAACGGCAGGAAATACACCTTCATGCCCGATTTCCATTATTAAACCGGATGCGGAGAAACGCTTCACTTTATTCACGGTGCCTATATATAAGGGAAAAGCGAAGCGGTGCGCGGACATCACGCAACCGCTTCACTTAATACCCGTATCCTATATATACGAGCATTTAAGTGAAGCCATGTATATGCCGTACCTTATATAAGAAGGTGCGGGCGAAAAAACAAAAACAGTCATTCATTCAAACACTCACACGTATGGACATTCAGACAGCGAAACAAATCAGCATAGCCGAATACCTGCACAGTCTGGGGTACTCACCCGTAAGACGGCAGGGCGGCAACCTATGGTACAAGTCACCGTTGAGGGAGGAAACCGAGGCCTCGTTCAAGGTGAACACCGAACGTAATCTCTGGTATGACTTTGCCACCGGGAAAGGCGGCAACATCATCGCACTGGCGGCGGAACTCTACGCATCCGACCATGTGCCCTACCTTCTGGAAATGATAGCAAGGCAGGCACCGCACGTGCGCCCCGTCTCCTTCTCTTTTGGCGGGCAGACATTATCACAACCAAGTTTCCGGCAGTTGGAAGTAATGCCGCTTTCTTCCCCCGCCTTATTCTCCTATCTGCGGGAAAGGGGGATAAATACGGAACTGGCAAAAAGAGAATGCAGGGAGGTGCACTATCTGACCGACGGCAAACCCTACTTTGCCGTCGGTTTTCCCAACCGTTCGGGAGGCTACGAGATACGCAACAAGTTCTTCAAGGGCTGCATAGCCCCGAAAGACATCACTCACATACGGCAAACGGAACCGGGGGAAACCTGCTGCCTCTTCGAAGGTTTCATGGACTACCTCTCCTTTCTCACGCTGCGGCAGGCGGGGCATCCCGACCGCCCCGCCCTTGACGGACAGGACTATATCGTGCTGAACTCGGTTTCCAATCTTTCCAAAGCCCTGCGGCTGCTGGGGAATTATAAGCGGATACACTGCTTCCTTGACAACGACCGCGCCGGGCTGGAAGCCCTGCGCGAAATCCAAAGAGAGTACGGTTCGCGTGTCCGCGACGCATCACCTGTGTACAGCGGGTACAAGGACCTGAACGACTACCTGAACGGAAAAAAGTTGTCACAGCAGGTGAACCCGGTACAGCAGGCAAAGCAAGTACAGTGGGTGCAGCAGCCGGGCAAGAAAAAGGGGAAGGGCATCGGAATGTAACCCACGCATCCCGCAGGCTTTTTGCACAGTGAAAAGCCATAGCTCAATAGGGCGTTTTCTTCACGCAGCGCAAGCGCAGCTAAAAACGCCCTATTGAGGCGAGGGGCCGGCCCCTCTGCACACCCCGTTCGCCGTGAGGCATATCCGCACGGCAGGCGGAATTGTCAAACCTAAAAAGACTTTACAATGGGATATTTCTCACTCGATTTCAGAAAAGCGAAGGGGGCATCCGACAGCCGGATGTCCGACCATATCGAGCGCAGGGTGATAGCACCGAACGTCGACCCCACGCGCACGCACCTGAACCGCGAGCTCGTCCGGATGCCCGAAGGCATCAGGGAGCGTGACGACGCGATTGCGGCCCGCATCAGCAGTGCGGGCATCAGAAGGAAAATCACCCACGACCAGGTACGCGCCATCCGTGTCATGCTCTCAGGAACACATGAGGACATGATGGAAATAGAGAAAGCCGGAAGACTGGACGACTGGTGCCGGGACAGCATGGACTGGCTGTACAGGACCTTCGGGCGGGAGAACGTGGTCTCGGCGGTGCTGCACATGGACGAGCACACGCCGCACATACATGCCACACTTGTACCGATAGTGACGGGAGAGCGCAGGAAGGCGGGGCAGAAGAAGCCGAAGGAGGAAGGGCGAACTTACCGCAAGAAGGCGAATGCCGTCCGGCTGTGTGCCGACGACGTGTTGAACCGTACCAAACTGATTGCCTATCACGACGACTATGCCAGAGTCATGGTGAAATACGGCCTGCAACGCGGGATAAGAGGTTCGGAAGCCCGGCATGTCTCCACCGCCCAGTATTACCGCGATTTGAGGCGGCAGACGGACGAACTGGAAGAGAACGTGCGCCAACTCCAAGCCGAGCAGGAAGAGGCGGAGAAACGGCTGGAAACGGCCAGAAAGGAAATCAACACGCAAAAGCTGGAGGCGGTCAAGGTGGAGGCAAAGACCGCCATCATGGCGAAGGTGGGTTCTCTTTTGGGCAGTGGGAAAATCAGGGAGCTGGAGGCGGACAACCGCAGCTTGCAAAACGAAATAGCCGCCCGTGAAGAGAGCATAGAGGACTTGCAGGCCAGTCTGCAACGGCAGCGGGCACAGCACGGCAGGGAACTTGCCACGGTGCAGACCGACTACATCCAAAAACTGGAAAGGGA